>ERZ780010.101-NODE-101-length-19755-cov-6.34091_pt1 | contig 19755 bp, 21 predicted proteins | sample MGYA00511871_ERZ780010 | MGnify/ENA primary metagenome ERZ780010 (study PRJEB29588, sample SAMEA2162138) | human gut metagenome | biome: human gut; feature: human-associated habitat; material: faeces | place: Denmark | collected 2008/2010 ... | reverse complement strand
CAAATAACGTAGCTGCTTTTTTACTTAATCGTTTCATAAATCGCTTCCTTTCTATAATTTACATTATAATTATAAACGATTTTTGAATTTTTTCAATATAAAAAACAGAGCCCGTAACAACGAACCCTGTTTTATTATTTTTAAATGAATTTTTTATTCTTCTATTAAAGCGTTGATATCTGCTACCATTGCATCAGGATCAAATCCATGAACTTTTGCTCCTGCCTCTAAATTTTCAAAATGAGCAGCAGCACATCCAATACAGCCCAAACCGTATTTTTGAAAAACTGCTATGCTTTCAGGACATTGATTAACGATATCCATAATGTTCATATCTTTTGTAATTTTACCTGCCATAATATTTCTCCTTATCTTGACTTAAATTCGGTCATCATTAAAAATATTATAACACTAAAAAAGAAGGATGTGTATTATGGATTTTATTAAAAAATTATTTAAAGATGACGACAAAGTCATAGGGCTTTGCAGCTTTAAAAAGAAATCTGCTAAAGTATACTCTTTTACTCCGCAATTTAGTGCTGCAAAATTAATTTACAGCACAAATACTAAAAATAACTTCCTTTTATCCTAAAATATAAAGATTTTCTCCGTCTATTTTAGCCCCGCACAACTGTTCCTGAGTAAACCAGCTGCGGCTTTCAGGTCTGTCAGGTTTAGCATTGCCAAATTCGAACGTATTTTTGACAGCAAAAGGATTTGCATTCGCCTTTACATAATTAACGCTGTAATTACTTGTAACTTTTCCAACATTTAATGACATAATTAATCCCCAAAATTTCCCTTATTTATATAAAGTCAATTTTGAGTAAAAAATTGCCTTTTATTAAGAATATTTAAGCAAGCAAATCTAAACTTCTGGCTTGAGTTTCGCTTCCTATAACTCTTGGATGGTTCAGATTGTAATTCTCATTAGTCTGCTGTGCAAATAAACCTGTACTAAAAATATTATTTGTACGAGCATTATTCTGATTACGATTCTCAAAAAGATTAACCGCGTTTACTCTATAAATATTATTCGGTTGTATTGCATCAATACTGTTCATAATTTTAGTCCTTATATAAATTAAAACCCAAAAATCATAAGATTTTCAGGTTAAAAAAAAAATTGTTACATTTTTAATATTTTATTTGCACTTAGTTTTACCATTCCAATCCAGTCCGTCACAATGCAAATAATCCATATTTTCATTAAAGACTACCCAAGCAGTACACGCAAATATATTACTTGACGAAAATCCCGGATATGGAGGAGAAGTAGCATTCCTATTACAGCCAATTGCAAATGTATGAGCATCATCTTGCACTCCATATGGAATTATACCGTCTTTTGTTATATAAAATGAAAATATATCTTTACCACGTGTTACATTTTTTTTATTTGGTCTTAAATATGCAGATATTTCACCACAAACAGTTTTCAAAGACTTATTCCCATTTAAACTATAATTATGTGTACAACCACCATCCCAGGACCTAAAAAGTATTGCTGTACCATCAGCAAGCATGACCGTAGCAGCATTCGTAATCTTAGCACCTTCATATTGAGTACATTTTGCATAAACTTCTTCCTGTGCTAAACCAACACAATCCTGTGACAAGTTCATATATTTTTTCATTTTATTTGCCATAATAATATGTGATTCAGGACTACTCATAGAGGTCGTAATCCCCCAATCTGTATAAGGTCCTGATTCTTCTTTAGCTAATAAATAAGCCTGACTTAAAACAGAATATGCCTTTTTAACTCTTGCCACAGCTTCTTTTTCACGATGTTCTTGTATCAACGAAGGCATTGATATTGCTGCAACAACACCGATTATACCTAGCGTTATCAAAACCTCTGCTAACGTAAATCCCCTATGGTTGGAGCTTAAAAGTCTGCCCCCCCCCCGCAAGCATAGCTGCTTGACACGTCACATTGGAGCTTTGTCAATGTTTCTCCAACTAACGTAGCAGCTTTTTTACTTAATCTTTTCATAATCGCTCCTTTACTTCAATTATTGATCACTTTCGTGATGTTCATTATCTTTCATGAGTTTTTCAAAGTCAGAAGGTTTAATACTTTGAACAAACTTTTTAAATTCTTGAGCTTCTTCTTCATCTTTAGCAGTATCAGTTGATACAGACCCGTTTGAAATAACGTTTGCAGTAACATAAATTGGGGCATCAACTCTTATTGCAACAGCAATAGCATCAGAAGGACGTGAATCAATTTCCACAACTTTTCCTTCACTATCAGAAAGGAATAAAGTTGCATAATATGTGTCCTTTTCAACGTCATTAATCTCAACTTTATCAAGAGTATAGCCTGTTTTTTCAATTATGCTTATAATCAAATCATGAGTCATAGGTCTTGCAACAGACAAGTTTTCAATTTTTCTTATAATAGCACTGGCTTCAGCAGAACCAATCCAAATAGGAAGAGCTTTCCTGTTATTTTTATCGTGTAATACAACAATCGGAGAGCCTGTTCTGGTATCAAGAGCAATGCCCATAACTTTCATTTCAATCATTAAATACGCCTTTCAAAATACTGTTTATCACCATTTTAACCCAATTAGCTCTATGGGTCAAGAGTAAATAGGAGAGTAGAATAAAATAATGTATTTACGAAAAAAAATATTTATGTTATCATATATATACGCACATGTTGTGATATTGAGTCGCAATGAAATAAAAAATAAATGGAGTAATGGCCGAGTGGCTGAAGGCGGCACCCTGCTAAGGTGTTATGTGGAGCAATCTGCATCTAGGGTTCAAATCCCTATTACTCCGTTTTTTAAAGGCTTTCGAGCCTTTTATTTTTTTTGAGGTGACACCTGAATTTTTCAAATGCTCACTGTATTTTAATGTATTTTAACGTTTACGTTGAGAATTTCAGATAGTTTGATAATTTTCCCGAAAGCCTTGATTTTATTAAGTTTTGGCAGTCGGAAATATGATAAAATAAAATTATCAAACTAAACGAAAAGTCCTTCAAGTGTCCTTTGTTGTCCTAAGAGGGACATTTGCTTTAAAGGTTGTTAGTGCAGGTATTTAGGACTTATTTGATATTTTTGGACGGTGTACTTTGAAAAAAAGTCGGTGTAATATAACATCAATATAGACCACATTCAATTATAACCAGAAATTTAGACATTTAGGCAGGAAACATAAATTTTTAAGTGTTAAATCCTAATTTCATTTTAAAATACGAAAGTTTGCAGTCCGAAACGCAATAAATTTATTTAATTCAAATTAAGTAAATCTCAATAATATTAATCATTAAAGAAAAATTTTATGATAAAATCACTTTTAAAGACAAGGTGTATTATGAAAAATGGGAAAGTACCTAATCCAAATAACATAAATCCCATATCAGGGTTTAACAATATAATTTACGTTAAGCCAACAATTAAGAATCCTAATATCATAGTTGGGGATTTTACATACTTCGGAGATGACGATTTTGAATCCAGTGTAACTCATCATTATGATTTTATTGGAGATAAATTAATTATAGGCAAATTCTGCCAGATAGCTTCAGGTGTTAAATTTATAATGAATGGAGCTAATCATCAGATAAATGCAGTTTCTGCTTATCCATTTTATATTTTTGAAGGGTGGGATCAAGAAACACCTTCATTATCAAAAATGCCGATTAAAGGGGACACCATTATAGGAAATGATGTTTGGATAGGGCAAAATGCAACAATTTTACCCGGAGTTCATATTGGAGATGGTGCTATTATCGGCTTAAATAGTGTTGTTACAAAAAATATAGAACCTTATACCATTGCTGCAGGAAATCCTGCTAAAGTTATAAGAAAAAGATTTGATGATGAACTGATAAAATTAATGCTTAAATTAAAATGGTGGGATAAAAGTATAAAAGAAATCAATGATTTAATTCCAATTTTAACAGATAATAACCTTGAAAAAGTTAAAAAAGAAATTTCGACATTAATTGAAAATAAATAAATAATTTCAACTACCTGTTAAAAATTCTCAAACTGGTTGTTAATTTACAATTTAACTTTCTATATTTTTAAGTCCGAAAACATACTTTATATAAAATCGGATTTGTCTTTTGAAATAGGCTTAATTACTTACTTTTTCTTTTAATTTTTGAAGATATTTTTTCGTTAATAAAGATAACATAATTTGTTCTTCATTTGAAAATTCGTTAATTATGCTGTTTTCAATCTCAAAAATCGGATAAATTTTCTCTTCAATAATTTTTTCGCCTTTTGGTGTTACGAATATGTTCCTATCAAGTCCTTTTGAAGCCCTTAGTTCTATATAGCCCTCTTTTTGCAGTTTTTTTACTGATGAATTGATAGTTTGTTTATTTACACAATATGCTTTTACTATATCTGCCTGTCTGCATCCGTCCCCAAGCTCAACAAGTGCGTATAATATAATAAATGCACTATCGGAAATGCCTAATTTTGAACTTACATTATGATAAACTTCGTTTATTTCTCTCGTTAGTCTGTTAAATTCAATTAAAACATCGTTATCTGTAAATGACATTTTATATCCCTGATTTCTTGCTTATTCTCATACATTATATTGAATGATTGTAAAAGTCAAATTAATCTATTGACAAAAAAATTATTAAAAAGTAATATGTCATGTATGAAATCGGACTTAAAAACAAGGAGTTTCAATGGAAAAGAAAAATTTAATATGTATTATTATTGCCACCATTATATTAATTTTAGGATTTGCCGGATTCGATATCTATCAGATGCTCTCATATAAAGTTGAACCTGAGGTTGTTGTTTTGCAAAAATTAAAACCTGAAGATGTTGAAAGTTTTGAGATTTATCAAGGTACTTTAATTTCAAGGCAATCAGTTAATATTCAGCCTCAAGTGACAGGTGTAATTTCGGATATTAAGGTTAAGGCAGGCGATAAAGTTCAAAAAGGTCAGCTTTTAGTTGTGATTGACCCTAAAAAACAAGAAGCACTCTTAAACTCATTTAAATCGCAGACAGCTTCTTTAACAACTGATTTGGAAACTGCAAAAGTACAATATGAAAGATATTCTGAACTTTATGATAGAAAAACTGTCAGCAAACAAGACTTGGAAAATTATAAAACAGCTTATGAAAAAGCAAAATCAGCACTAGATACAAATAAAGCCCAAATTAAAGAACAAACAGAACAATTAAAATATCATAATATCGCTGCACCGTTTTCAGGTATTGTCGGCGATGTACCTGTGAAAGTCGGTGAAATGGTTTCAGGTGAAACCATTTTGCTTTCCGTAACTCAAAATGAAACATTAGAGCTAAACTTAGGAGTTCAGGCAGAGTATGTATATCAATTAAAAAAAGGTCTGCCTGTTAAAATTTTGGATTATGATAATAAAGTGATTTCAAGTTCTAAAATTTCTTTTGTTTCTCCAAAAATCGACAGTTCTACCCAGACAATTCTTGCTAAAGCATATTTTAAAAATCCTGATAATATTTTAAAAGCAGACCAAACGGTAAAGGTTAAATTGGTGTTTGATACCGCAAAAAGTCTTTTATTACCTATCGGTTCAACGACTCATCTGGGCGGTGCTGATTTTGCTTATACAGTAAAAGAAGAAAACGGTGCAAAGATTGCTCATCAAATTCCAATTACCATAGATAAAATGCAAGACGGCAAATATATTGTTAAAAGCGGTTTGGCTGAGAATGATGTTGTTATAGTAAAAGGAATTCAAAAACTTTATGAAGGCGCTCCCATAATAGAAGAAGCGGAGGAAAAATAAATGTTTATCGAAACATTTGTAAAAAGACCGATATTATCTTCCGTATGTTCAATTATTATTTTGCTTGCAGGATTAATTTGTATTGCAGTTTTGCCCGTTGAATATTATCCGCAATTAGCGCCTACTCAAATTACCGTTATTGCAAATTATGTCGGAGCAGATGCAACAACCGTTGAATCGACCGTTACAACTCCGTTGGAGCAGGCAATAAACGGTGCAAGAGGCATGAAATATATGACATCTTCATCAGGCAATGACGGAACTGCATTAATTAATGTTGTATTTGATAATTCAAGAAATCAAGACGATGCACTTTTAGATGTTGAAACAAGAGTTAAACAAATTGAACCGACTCTGCCTGCAGAAGTCAAGGCAACCGGTGTTACAATTCAAAAGAATTCAACTGCAATGGTTTTAATGTATACTGTGCGTTCAAAAAATAATGAATACGATACAAAATTTTTAAGTAATTATGCGGACAGATATATTAAAGATTATATTCAGAGGGTAAACGGCGTAGCTAACGTTACAATTTACGGCGAACAAAAATATGCAATGAGAATATGGCTTGACCCTTATAAACTTGCAAACAGAAAATTAACACCGAATGATGTGGTAAATGCATTGCTTGAGCAGAATGTTCAGGTTGCAGCGGGGCAGGTTGGAGGAGCACCAAGCAGCAAAGACCAAAAAATTGCCATGAACATTCAGGTTCCAGGAAGACTTGTTAATGCTAGTGAATTTGATGAAATTGTTTTAAAAAGTGAAAACGGAAATATTGTAAGGTTAAAAGATGTTGCAAGAGCCGAACTCGGAGCAGAAAGTTATAATGCCTTAACCTCTTATAATGGCGAAAATGCTGTTGCTCTTGCTATTATGCAGCTGCCCGATGCCAACGCAATGGAGGTAGCTAAAGGTATAAAAGCACAAATGGCAGAACTTGAAAAGAAATTCCCGCCGGGAATGGAAGCGTTACTTTCAATCGATGCAACAAATCTTGTAAAAGAATCTATCAGAGAAGTATTATTAACTCTTGCCGGTTCTGTTATTCTTGTAATTTTAGTAATTTATATTTTTCTGCAAAGATTTAAAACAACTCTTATCCCTGCTGTTGCAATCCCTGTTTCATTAGTGGGTTCATTTATTTTTATGAAACTTTTAGGTTTTTCAATAAATACTTTGACTCTCTTTGGAATAGTGCTTGCAATCGGGCTTGTTGTAGATGATGCCATAATTGTTGTAGAAAATATTGAAAGATATATTAAAGAAAAGAAGTTTCTGCCCAAAGAAGCTGCAATTGAAGGCTTAAAAGAAATATTCGGAGCGGTTATTGCAAGTTCTCTTGTATTGATTACGGTTTTTGTGCCTATTGCATTTTTTCCGGGTATCACAGGTAAATTATATAAACAATTTGCTCTAACAATAGCTTTTTCTATATTCTTTTCTGCTTTTGTTTCAATTACGCTGACTCCTGCAATGTCCTCTCTTTTATTAGGTAAAAAAGAAGAAAAAACTTTTAAATTCTTTGAAATATTTAATAAATGGTTAGAAAAGGTAATTGCAAAATATAAAATAATATTAGAAAAAATTATACTTAAAAGGAAACAGGTTTTTACCGTATTTATTATGCTTTTGGCTGCAACGGTTTTATTATTTAAAATTGTTCCTCAATCTTTTGTGCCGACGGAAGACCAATCATATTTTACGGTAATGCTTCAAGCACCTGAAGGCTATTCTTTAGAAAATACAAGAAAGATAAATGATAAAATTATAAAGGCGCTTGAAACTGAAAAAGATGAAATTATAGGTGTTTTTAATTTTACGGGTTATTCTTTTACAGGTGTTTCAACAAACAAAGGAATAATGTTTGTAATTTTAAAACCTACAGAGGAAAGAAAGGGCAAATATCATTCATCGGAAGAAATTGTTAAAAGAATAAATGCTGAATTTGCTAAAATCCCTGATGCAATAATTAATGCTTTCGGACCGCCTGCAATTGACGGCATTGGAACAGTCGGCGGTTTTCAGTTTGAAATTAAAGACGATGCAAGCCATACTTTGGAAGAATTAAGTACAGCAACGCAAAAGGTTATATCAGAAGGCTATAAGTCAACAAAATTGTCTAATTTATATTCTACATTTACTGCAAATAATCCGCAGATTGATGTTCAAGTTGATAAATTAAAAGCAAAACAGATGAATTTGAGTTTAAAGGATATTTATGATACCCTGCAAATTTCTTTGGGCTCATATTATGTGAACGACTTTACTTATTTGAATAAAAGTTACAGGGTTTATATTCAGGCAGACAATGCTTTTAGAAAAAATCTCGAGGATATCGGACAGTTATATGTAAGAAATAATACAGGACAGATGATTCCCGTATCAAATCTTATTACTTATAAAATGAAATATAGCCCTGATACTATAAATCATTACAATTTAAGACGTTCAACGGAGATTTCGGGCAACGCTGCAAATAATGCAAGTTTAGGTGAAGCCGTAAAAGAAATGGAAAAAATTGCAAAGAAGATACTTCCTCAAAACTTTTCATACGAGTGGTCAGGAGTTGTTTTAGAATCGCAGTCATCAGGTGCCTCTTCCTCTTTAATATTTGTATTAAGCCTTGTATTTGTATTTTTAATCTTAGCTGCGCAATATGAAAATTTATTTTCACCTGCAATTATTCTTATGGCAGTTCCTCTGGCAATATTCGGTGCAATGTCATTCCAATTTTTAAGGGGACTTGAAAATGATGTATTTTGTCAGATTGGGCTTGTTATGTTAATCGGGCTTGCAAGTAAAAACGCAATTCTGATTGTTGAATTTGCAAATCAATTAACGGAACAAGGCAAAAGCATTAAAGATGCCGCATTAGAGGCTTGCTTAATTCGTTTCAGACCGATTATGATGACTTCTTTAACTTGTATTTTAGGTATTCTTCCTTTAGTTCTTGCTCACGGAGTCGGTGCTAAAAGCAGAATTTCAATGGGAACAGCTGTGTTTGGCGGAATGCTTGTTTCAACATTTTTAAATCTTTTCGTAACGCCGATTCTATATATTATAGTTATGACAATTCAAAAGAGATTAAATATGGCAAAAAATCCTGAAATTAAAAAGAGATTTATAAATTACCTTGCAAGTTTAAAAAATAAAGGGGGTAAAAATGAATAACAGAAAATTATTAGCCTCAATTTTTATAATTACTTTTTTAAGTACAAATATTTTGCCAGTTTTCAGTGTTGAAGATGTTAATAAAAAAACTGTAAAAGTTGAAATACAGAAAGAAACAAAACGCAAAAATAAAAAAGCGGCTGCTGCTGATAAAAAATTGGAATATATGAATTTAGAATGGTGGAATCGCTTTAATGACCCGATTTTAACAGATTATATCGTAAAAACCGCAGCGGAGAATTATGACATTAAAATAAACGAACTGAAGGTCTTACAAGGTAAAGCCGCTGTACAAGAAGGTTGGGCAATGCAATTGCCGGCAATATCTATAGATGCACAAGGGAGCAGAAGCGATTATATGAAAAATTATACTATCCCGATTGGTGTAAATTATGAAATTGATATTTGGGGCAAAAATTATAATGTAAGAAAAAAACTGCAAAAAGATTATGAAGCTATGCAATATGATGAAAAAGCCGCATTTATTTCATTAACGACTTTAACTTCAACGACCTATTTTAATATTTTAAATATTGATAAACAAATTGAAATTCAAAAAGAGCTTGTAAATATAAGAAAAGAAGTTTTAGAGTTGACTAAAGTTAATTTTGAATATGGATTAAATTCGTCAATGGATGTTACACAAGCCGATAAATCTTATATTGAAAGCCAATCCGCGCTTGAAACATTGAAAAAAGACAGAGCAAAACTTTTAAATCAGCTTTCTGTTTTAATCGGAAGTACAAGCGAAAACTCAAACGAACTTCAAAGAGCTTCTATTGATGAAATTACCTTGTTAAATAATTTGCCTCAAAGCATTGAAACAGAAATTGTAAATCAAAGACCTGATATTTTAAGTATTGAAGCACAGCTAAAAGCAGCAGCATTTGATGTTAAAGCTGCAAGAAAAGCAATGCTGCCGACTTTAACCATAAACGGAAACTGGGGATATAATTATAACAATATGATGAATATATTTAATTATAAACAATTATTATTAACACTCGGAGCAGGAATTACACAACCTGTTTTTCAAGGCGGCAGATTGATTGCACAACTAAAGGGCAAAAAATACAAATACGAAGAGATGTTTAATACATACCAAAAAACAATTTTAACTTCTTTTCAAGAAATAAATGACAGCCTTGTAGTTTTAAAATCAGATACCGCAAAGCATTCAAATGATATTAAAAGAGTTCAAAATGAAACAAAATATTTTCAAGATATAAATTTTAAATATGAAAAAGGTGCTGTTTCATATCTTGATACATTAAAATTTAAAGAAACTCTTTTAGCTGTTCAGCAAGAAGAAATCCAAAGTAAAACAGAATGTTTGATAGATTCATTGAGTTTATATAAGGCAGTCGGCGGAAAACTATAAATTTGATACATAAGATATTAAGTATTAAATGAGATTGATTTTAAAATATCTATGCAATTTTATATATCACGGTCGAGCTTTATATATAATTTGTGAGAATATATTGCCCGAAATAATCAAACTAACTGTTAAAAATAATCAAACCATGTGTTAATTTACAGTGACACCTGAATTTTTCAAATGCTCACAAAATGCTCACAAAATATTTTTATCATTGCACCTTTTTCATTCAAAGTCATTTATTAAAATAACACCGTTTATCAATGCAAATTCATTTTTTTCAAGATAATTAATTTGAGAGCTTACGATGTGGTAATTTTTCAAATTAACATATTTTTCATTATCATTTATGTTGTTAACTTTAATATCAGTGAGGGTTTTGATAGTCCAATCAGAATATTGATTTGCCCTGTCATACGGATCGAATACCTTGAGTTTATTATCACTAACAGAAATTAAATTGACATAATGTCCCCAATGTCTTGTATATGAACCGTCATCATTTAAAGTATAAACACCAATATTTAATATTGCAGAATTTCCTTCATTTAATAATTTGGCTATATTTTGAAAATTTATATTAGAGCCGTTTTTATACCTTTTTAGTTTTTTTACTCCATAATAACTGATATTTGTCTGTAAATTTTGTGATTTAAAGTATTTATTTAACCCGTTACAAAGATTATAAGTTGTAGTTCCGTTATTATCTGTCCTTTCAAAGTTTTTCAGCTTATTAATATCGTAATCCCTGCAAGCAGGACAAGATTTTTTTATAAGATTATATGAACTTACAGGTCCGCAGGAAAATTCATCAATTTGCTTTACATATGAACTGCTTTCGGCAAAACTGATTGTTTGTAAGAGTATTGATGCAAGTATAGATAATAAAAACTTTTTCATTAATGAAAAAGTATCATCAATATAGATTTTTTTCAAACTTTATATGAGCTAATCTAAATTTCTTTTAAAGGTCCAGCTTGCAAGGCTTAATGTCATTGCCGCAATTATAATTAACGGGATTAAATTCATTATTATATCTTCAACTCCCATTCCCTTTAAGAAAATTCCTCTGGTCAAAACCATAAAAAATCTTATAGGATTTATGTATGTAAAATATTGCAGGAAAACAGGCATATCTTCAATTGGTGAAATGAACCCCGACAATAAAATTGCAGGCATTTGGAAAGTAATAACACCCAAAATTGCCTGCTGCTGGGTTTTGCATATGGATGAAATACATAACCCAACACCAACAATAGATAGAAGTGACACAAATATTGCAATTAAAAACAGAACTATTGAACCTGCAAAAGGCACTCTAAAACAGGTTATTACAATAACTGTCATCAGACATGTTAAACCCATTGCAATGATAAGAGGCGGAACAGTTTTACCAAGGAGAATTTCAAATGATGAAAGAGGACTGACAATCAGTTGATCAAAAGTACCTAATTCTCTTTCTCTTGCTATTGATAATGCTGTTAAAAGAATAGTTATAACAAGTGCAAGCATTGCTATCAAAACAGTTAATATATACCACCTGTATTCAAGGTTCGGATTATACCAGTTCCTAATAACTGGATTAATTTCAGCCCCTTTGTTTTTGCTGGTTTCAAGATTGTAGCCGTTTATAATTTGTGAGGCATAACCGCCTGCTATGGATGCGGAATTTGTCTGACGGCCGTCTGTTATAACCAATATATTTACCGGAATTTGTCCCTTTATATTTTTTGAAAAATTATTATCTATATAAAGTCCAACCTGAACTTTTTGTGTATCAACTTTCTCTTTGAGTTCATTTTCGTTGTGAACATAATAAAATTTTCTGAATCTTGGAGAGTTCTCAAAACGTGAAAGCAATTCACGTGATTCCACAGAATTATCACGGTCAATAACTGCAACATCAATATTTTTTACTTCCATAGTAATTGCGTTAGCAAATATAAGAAGCTGCATAATAGGCATTGCTATAATTATATTACGGCTTTTGGGATCTTTCCAAATCGTAATAAATTCTTTTTTTATAAGAGCAAATACTCGTCTTAAAAAGTCTATAATCATTTAAGTAACCTCATATCAGTTTTCTTATATACAAGCATAAACAAGAGCAGACCGAGTATGGTAAGAAAAATAGAATTCACAATAACAATTTCCCATACAGTTCCTGCCATAAACTCGCTTTCTATAAAGGTTATATAGTATCTTGGCGGCAGAATTCTTGTCAAAAACTGAAAGAATGAAGGCATTGAATTAATAGGAAACATTAAGCCTGACAATAAGAGAGCAGGTAAGAAACCAAGCCCGAGTGAAAGCTGACTGGCGAGGAATTGATTTTTAGTTATAGAAGAAATTGTCAAGCCTATGCCAAGACAAGTGAATAGGAATAATCCGCTGACAGAAAACAGGACAAGATAGTTTCCTCTAAACGGTATATGAAAAACTCCTACACTCATAAATACACTGAATGCCATAGAAAGCATACCCAGTAAGAAGTAAGGAATATATTTACCCAGCACAATATGGATTTTTTTGACACGCGTGCTTAAAAGCGCTTCCATTGTCCCGCGTTCCCATTCTCTTGCGATAACAAGCGCAGTTAATAAAATTCCGATTAATGTCATTGTTATAGCAATAGAACCCGGCAAAATGAAATAATGACTGTTAATATCCTGATTGTACCAGGTCCTTATTTCAGGTGTCACTATCTGCTTTGAAGCAAGAGCGCTGTATTTGCTTGTCATAAGCCATTGATTTAAAATTGACAATGAATAGTTTTGAACATAATTTGCCGTATTAACTTCAGTACCATCGGTTACAATAAGAACGTCAGCCTTTTTACCGCGCGACAGGTTAGTAGAAAAGTCGTTCGGTATTATAACAGCACCTTTTAATTTTGAGCGGACTATATCTTCTGTAAGCTTTCCTTCATTATCATAAACAAATGAATTTACATACCTGCTGTGTCCGAATGATTTTACAAGTGTTGAAATTTCAGGGTTTGCATCATCATTTTTAATACCGAGTTTAACCCTTACTGTATCCATGTTTACACCGTACATATATATTAATATTGATATCAAAGGTAGAACAAAAGCTATAAGAATACTGCTTGGATCTCTTATAATCTGTAATATTTCTTTTTTTATTAAAGCTGATAAAATTTTCATTCTTTTTCAGACTCCTTAATCAATGATATAAAAGTATCTTCCATATTGTAAGCATGTGCTCTGTCTTTAAGTTCTTGCGGAGTTCCTACTGCAATAGTTTCTCCATGATAAAAAAGGCTTATCCTGTCACAGTATTCAGCCTCATCCATAAAGTGCGTTGTAACCAGAATGGTAATTCCTTTTTTGGCAAGCGATGTAATATGGTTCCAAAAATCGCGGCGCGTAACAACATCAACCCCTGAGGTGGGTTCATCCAAAAATAATATTGGCGGGTTATGAATTAAAGCACACGCCATTGACAGCCTTTGTTTGTAGCCTAAAGGCAAATCTTCTGACTTTTGGTTTTCAATATTTGAAAACCCGAAAACCTGAATAATTTCATCAATACGCTTTTTCCTGTCTAAAAGTGCTATTCCGTATGCTGCGGCAAAAAATTCAAGGTTCTGGCGTACAGTAAGACTTCCGTAAAGAGAAAATTTTTGTGCCATATACCCCAAATTAGAACGAGCTTTTTCAGGATCTTTAATAATATCCACACCCATTAGTTTTGCTGTTCCGCTTGTAGGTTTTGCAAGACCGCACATCATTTTAAAAGAAGTAGATTTGCCTGCACCGTTAGGGCCTAAAAGTCCGAAAATTTCCCCTCTTTTAATACAGAAAGAATTATTTTTTACTGCATAGAAATTCCCGTATTTCTTTTCAAGATTATCAGCAACAACCGTACACTCAATGTCGGTTTGTATAGGAGAATAATTTTCTGCAATTAGCGATTTTTCCTTTTTATATCCTCCCATAAGGTCTATAACTTTGTTTTCAAATTCCTGAGGCGTTGAAGCAAGATCATGCGGCTTTCCCTCATAAATTACTTTGCCGTTATTAAGCACAACTGCCGTATCAAAGCTGTGAGCTTCGTCAAGATAAGCAGTTGACCATAATACAGTTGTTTCTGGTGTAATCAAATCGCGGACCATTTTCATTAAATCACGTCTTGAAATCGGATCTACACCCACTGAAGGTTCATCAAGCACCAAAAAATCAGGTGAACCGAGCAATGTGCAGGCAAGCCCGAGTTTTTGTTTCATACCGCCTGATAAAGCACCTGCAAGTCTGTCTTGAAAAGGTTTCAAACTTGTAAATTCCAGCAGTTTCTCAAAATCATAAGGAACTTCTTTTAAATCAGCATACAATTTTAAGTTTTCGATTACAGTCAAATCTTCATACAAACCAAACTTTTGAGGCATATATCCGATTTTGGGATTAAGTTCTGATTTTTGCGTAACAGGATTAAGTCCGAGAGTAGAAATCTCGCCGCTGTCAGGGACTAACAGTCCGATAACAAGTCTTATCAGAGTTGTTTTACCTGCGCCGTCAGCACCAATTAAACCTGTGATTTTACCTTTTTCAATATTTAATGAAAGATTATCAATTGCGGTAATCGATGAGAAGGTCTTTACTAAATTTTTAATTACTACTGTGTTCATTTTGGGTGCTGCTTCCTATATTAATCTTGATAGTTGTAGGCATTCCCTGACGCAAATATTCATCAATATCATCAATGTAAACTCTTATTCTATACACCAAACTTGTTCTCAAATCAGTTGACTGAATGTCTTTGGAGTGAATTCCGCAACAGGTGAAATATAACCTATATAACCTTTATACTCTCGTTTTTTACCTGTATCAGGATTAATGGAATCAGTATATACATTAACGCTCATTCCGTATTTGATATTTCCTAAATCGGTTTCATTAATATAAGCTCTAATCCAAACAGGTTTTGTCTTAGACATAGTATAAACAATTTGCCCTTTATTAATTGTTGCACCGGGTTCCTGAACTCTAACGGTTATTGTGCCTTCTTCAGGTGCATAAATCTTTGTATAATCAAGTTGATTCTGACTAAAAGTTTTTTGTGCCAAAGCAGCTTCATAATCACCTCTTGCCTTGTTTTTTGTATTTAAAAGTGTTTCACAATCCTGAGCAGAAACCGTGTTATCCGCACATAGCGGCAAATTTCTTTCATACTTGGAATCTGCTTCTTTGCTTAAAGCAAGAGTTTTAACTACCTGTGCAGATGCTTCTGCCAAATTTGAACGATAATCTTTGTCATCAAGAACAGCTAAAAGTTCACCGGATTTTACATTATCGCCTTCTTCCTTAAGCATTTTTTCTATTTGACCTGCCACCTGAAAGCTCAAATCTACCTGACGAATTTCAATATTTCCATATAGAGTAAGTTCATTCGGATTTGACTTTTTCCCGGCTAAAAGCCAAGTGCATGTTCCGATTATTACCAAAAGTAATATCAGTGCTAATATTTTCTTTTTCATAGCTTTCCTCCGACAGCTTTATAAAGCGTAAAATAGTTTACCAGGCGTTGTGTTTTCGCTTGAGCTGCTTCTTTTTCTTGTGACAATAGTTTTAGCTGAGCATCTAAATAATCAGGATAAGAAACTACTCCGCGATTGTATTTTTTATGTATGTTATTAAAGTTATTTATTTCATATTGAAGTTTGTTTTTTGTATTTGCATCAATAGCTGTATCGTGTTTGACAAAGCACAGAGATGTGTTAACTTCTTTTACCGCTTCTAAATCAGTCTGTCTGTATTCCTCAAACAATTCCTGATATTTTGCTTTCTGCATTCTTAAATTTGCAACTTTTTTACCGCCTGCAAAAATATCCTGACTTGCTCCTGCAAGTAATGCGGCAAGAGAAGATTCCCAAGAGAAAAAGCTTCCCGGAGCTATGGTATTAAAAAGCCAAAGACCTGTAATATTGAATGTAGGAAGAAATTCTTTTCTTGCAACACGTACATCAATTTTTGCTTTTTCAAGCTTTGTTTCCGCAGCCATAACATCAGGTCTTGCAAAAATCACATCTGAGTCAACTAGTGAAGGAATTACACCTTTGTATTCAAAAGTCAATAAATTACCGCGCTTTAAGCTGTCAACACTTTCAGGACTGCATCCTGCAAGTACAGCAAGCTGCAGCAGCAATGTGTCACGCTCTTTTAAAAGTTTTTCCAAATCATTTTTAGAAGTATCATAATTCTGCTTAGACCTGTTTAACTGAGAAGAATCAATTACGCCTCTGTCAAACTTTTTTATGTCACGTTTAAGCATCTGCAAATAAATATTAACTTTTTGATCTTGAATTTCAATAAGTTGATCATACTGAAGAATATTTGTATATACAGTTGCAACATCTGTTAACAAAGCTATATAAACTGTCTTTTCTTCAAACTTGCTTGCTTCATAACTCTTTTTGGCACTTCTTGTTTTATCTCGATTTTTTAACAATAAGTCAGCCTCATAATTTGCCATAAAAGGCAGTATAAAAGCATTTTGTTTAAGTTGAAAGTTATCAAGTTTAGGAATTTTAATCCCTAAATAATTAGCACTTACACTAAAAGACGGCAATTCGTTCCCCAAAGAATATTTAGCCTGCTGTCTGTATTGTTCAACTACATATCCTGCCTTTTTCAAGTCATGGTTGTTTTCTAAAGCAGTTTTAATATAATACGTTAAACAATCGTCATTAAATCTGTTAAAAAAAACAATATTCAAATCTTTATTATCATACGCAAAAACACTTTGAACCATCAAAAGAGATACAAAAAATGCCGCAAATATTTTTTTAAACAATTTTTTCCTCCTTCAAAAGTGAATTTACATAAAATTTTACATTTTCTTTAATAATTTTAATATCTTCTTGAATAAAATCATCTTGCCCTAATAGCTTAAGTGAAAAGTTAGGTAGAATTCTTGGTGAATTTATCTGGGATAATATAAAAACTGTACGAAATATAATTTCCCTGTCATTTTCATCTTTTTCAAATATTACTGCAAGCAATTTTCTTAAATAATTAACAACAGGAGCTTTTTTTACAGATATAAAACCGGGTTTCTGCTGCTCTTTAATCAGGAAAACTACTAAATCTCCTGAAATATTTTCATAAAAGAAGTCTACAATTTTGTCCAATATAAACAAAAGCAATTCAATTTGTTCTTTTTTACTCAAATCTGCAGGGTCAGAATTTAAATCCATAAAAGTTTTAACATAATTAGTCTGACGTTCTACCATTTCATCGACTATTGAATCGTAAAGTTCCTGTTTACCTCCCCAGTAATATGAAATCATGCAAAGATTTACACCTGCTTCCTTACAAATTTCACGTATACTGACACTATCAAAACCCTTACTTGCAAATAGCTTTGTGGCTGTTATTAAAATCTTATCCTTAGAATTTTCATCATTTATCTTTTTCATAATCCGATTGTAAAACAAACGTTTGATTTAATCAAGACAATCAAAAAGTTTTGTTAAGAAGACAGTTTTAAGATTATACTGCTTCTTCCTTTATTTCAATGTTATTCATAGGATTCCAGGTATCTTTGAGATTGTTTTTTATTAGATTTTGATAAAAACTTTCTTTAAAATTCAACAAATCTAATTGCTTTTGCAATTCTTCCATTTGCTGTTGAGCTTTAATCTTTGTAGAATGGATTATTCCATAACGCTCAGGAATAGTAGAATCACCTTTTATGCATAAATCAATATATTTTTTAATTGCCTTATTTTCAGTACCAACAGAACGGAGGCATTTTACAATTCTTACCCACTCCAAATCATTTTCAGAAAAAATTCGAATATTATTTTCATTTCTTTTAATAAAAGGAAAGAAACCCGATTTAGCCCAAAATCTTAGAGTATGCTCTGAAACATCCATTTTATCAGCTACGTCTTTAATTGTATACATTTATTATTACCTCCTGATGAAATTTTACTATAAAAAAATACTCTCCGAGCCTGTTTTAAGTCTTAGACATTAAAACCAGTCAATCAATCTTTTTATTTCACCGAAATCTAATTCTAATTCTTTTGTTATATCCATGTTGATTATATTTGATAAACGAAGATTAAACGGATGCGGAAAAGTTTTATAATTATTTTTCATAATCATATCAAGAGATATTTTTTGAGTCTTTTCATCATAAACTTTCGAATAATTCAGACCCAAGCTGTAACAAAAAGGTACAGCTAAATTGCCGTTAGCTTTTTCGGATAAAACTCCGAAAGTTCTACATATTATACCCCTGTATTTATAAACAGAACATCTCTTATCAATTAGAAAAGGACATTTGTAAGACCCTTTTCCGTTTTTTTTTACGTTGCTTATATTTTCATTAATCTTTTTTTGAGTATTTATATCCAGACTGTCAAAACCTTTCATCAAATATTCATATTCGAGCATTGAAAAAGGATACTCTCCGTCTTCGCAGCAGTATGAGCAGCCATCTTTGCAGCAAATATATTCTTCCTGGTTTTTAAATATTTTTTCTAAATCGCAATCTAAAAAGTAAAGAAACTTTGTATAATTTTTACTTAACATCAATCACCTTCCATGTGTATTTTAATATTATAATACAACTTAATAGTAACTATCAGTCAAGCAAAAAAAAGAGGTTAATTATTTAACCTCTTTTTATATGTCCTAATCATCTACTGATGTTGTTGAAATGTTTTGAATTGTTTGAGCAATAGGTTCATCTTTTATCAACAAGCTCAGGTATAAAAGTTTGTTTGCGGTTGCTTGATCAAGGTCGATGAATTTACCTCCGGCTTTGATATCTGATGCTGAAACAATTTTTACGTTAGCTGAGATTTCTAAATCGCCATATTTCATATGTACCGGAACAACATCTCCAACTTTTAATTTATTATTATGTTTTAGAGATACGCCGCCTCTTGAAATGTCTGAGATTGCTATTACAGAGGCATCTGATTCAAATGAAATTACATTTTGGTTTTCTTCTGCATTAAATCTCATATATTGACGTTTATCTATTGAGTAAACATTTTCATCAACGACACGTTGTTTGTAAACTTCTTTACCGTAGTCGGTGATTGGAAAATCTGTATCGGTATCTGTGTCGAGATCAGTGTCTGTATCTGTATCGGTATCTGTATCTGTATCAGTGTCTGTATCTGTATCAGTGTCTGTATCTGTATCAGTGTCTGTATCTGTATCTGTGTCAGTATCTGTGTCTGTATCAGTATCTGTATCTGTGTCAGTGTCTGTATCTGTATCTGTGTCGGTATCTGTGTCAGTATCTGTATCTGTGTCTGTATCTGTGTCAGTGTCTGTGTCAGTGTCTGTGTCAGTGTCAGTATCTGTGTCAGTGTCTGTGTCAGTATCTGTGTCTGTGTCTGTATCTGTGTCAGTATCTGTGTCTGTATCTGTGTCAGTATCTGTGTCTGTGT
>ERZ780010.93-NODE-93-length-21384-cov-7.16292_pt1 | contig 21384 bp, 15 predicted proteins | sample MGYA00511871_ERZ780010 | MGnify/ENA primary metagenome ERZ780010 (study PRJEB29588, sample SAMEA2162138) | human gut metagenome | biome: human gut; feature: human-associated habitat; material: faeces | place: Denmark | collected 2008/2010 ... | reverse complement strand
AAAGTCGGGGGGGGGGGCAACCGTTTAAGCTCCTATTGTAAGGCATTTACTCTTGCTGAAGGTGCTACGCACAGGGACCCCGCTTTTCGATTAAGTATCGAAAAGAAGGGGGGAAAAGGACACATTCAACGCCATTTCGGGTTTACTCTCGCTGAAGTTCTGGTTACTTTAGGGATAATCGGGGTTGTTGCATCTATGACGATGCCTACATTAATTAATAACCAAAGAAAAGTAGTGCTTGAAAATCAATTAAAAAAACAATTTAATGTAATGTCTCAAGCTCTTAATTTTTGGAAACAGGAAACAGGAGTTATAGGTCTATACAAAATGTATGCAACTTATAACGGAACTGAATACGTTAATTCCAACACTTTTAAACAGGAATATATGTCTAAATTAAAAGCTGCTGGAACTATGGAATATAAAAAAGGTCCTTTTAATTTTAACAAAACAAAGAAAATGAATTACGAAGGAAGAACCTGTACTCCGACTACACTGCTTCCAGACGGTTCATCAATGTGCGTAAATATTTGGTCAGGCATAATCACAGTAACAACAGATATTAACGGACCTAACAAAAACCCTAACGCATGGGGATACGATATTTTTACTTTTATAATTGATTCAAATAATGAGGAGTTAAGAGGATTAAAACCTACAAAAACAGAGCCTAATCCCGATTCAGCTTATCCTGAAGGTGACGGCTATCCATGTTCTCTTACCGTTTCAAGTGCAGGCAACGGTTTAGGTTGTGCTTATTATGCTCTGACAAACGTATGCCCGAATGATGATACAAAAAAATATTGGGAATGTATTCCTTAAAAATTCATATCTGCTTGTAATTAAACTTTGATAGTGGTATAAAGTTGATTGTAGTTAGTTAGGGGGATCCACCCCATTTAAATATCTCTTTCGAGGGTTTTCGATTGAGATTGGAAAGGATAAAAATGGAAAAGAACGAATCAACTTTAAGTGTTTTAAGACACTCAACATCACACGTTATGGCTCAAGCAGTTCAAAAGCTGTTTCCGTCTGCAAAGTTAGCAATCGGTCCGGCTATTGAAAACGGCTTTTATTACGATTTTGATTTAACCGACGGTTATGCTTTTACAGAAGACGATTTGGTTAAAATCGAAGAAGAAATGAAAAATATTGTTAAACAAAATCTTTCATTTGAAAAATTTGTAATACCTGACGTTGAAAAACAAATCGCAGAATTCAAAGCTGAAGGTGAAATCTACAAAGCAGAACTTTTGGAAGAACACAAGAATGACAATCCTACTTTGTACATAACAAAAGACAAAGACGGTAATGCATTGTTTAATGATCTTTGTGCAGGTCCTCACCTTCCAAATACTTCATATATTAAAGCAAACGCATTTAAATTGTTAAAGGTTGCAGGTGCATACTGGCGCGGAAATGCTCAAAATAAAATGCTTCAAAGAATTTATGCAACAGCATTCTGGACAAAAGAAGATTTAGCAGATTACCTGCATTTCTTGGAAGAAGCCGAAAAACGCGACCACAGAAAAATCGGTGCTAAACTTGATTTATTCTCAACAAGAGATGAACTCGGAGGAGGTCTTGTATTATGGCATCCTAATCTTGCCGTTGTAAGAGAAGAAATCGAAAATTACTGGAGAACAGAACACAGAAAACGCGGTTACACAATCGTAAATACTCCTCACATTGCAAAATCTAAATTATGGGAAATTTCAGGTCACGCTGACCATTACCGCGAAAATATGTTCTTTATTCAAAAAGATGAAGACAGTGATGAACAATTTATTTTAAAACCTATGAACTGTCCGTTCCATATATTAATCTATCAGGCTAACAGATATTCTTACCGCTCACTTCCATTAAGAATGGCTGAACTCGGAACTGTTTACAGAAAAGAAAAATCCGGAGCTTTGTCAGGCTTGACACGTGTTCAAGGATTTACTCAAGACGATGCTCACATTTTCTGTACACCTGAACAGCTTGTTGATGAAATCAACGAAATCATCGACTTTGTTGCAGATACAATGGCAATCTTCAATATGAAATTTGAAGTTGAATTATCAACAAGACCTGAAAGCTATGTTGGTGAAATCGAAAACTGGAACAGAGCTGAAGCAGGCTTAAAAGAAGCTATGGACAGACGCGGTATGGTATACGAAATTAACGAAGGCGACGGTGCTTTCTACGGTCCTAAAATCGACTTTAAGGTAAAAGATGCAATCGGCAGAACTTGGCAGTGTGCTACAATTCAGCTTGACTTTAACTTACCTGAAAGATTTGATATTAAATACCAGGATAAAGACGGTTCAATGAAAACTCCTGTTATGCTTCACCGCGTAATCTTCGGCTCTATGGAACGTTTTCATGGCATCTTAATCGAACACTATGCAGGTGCTTTCCCAACCTGGTTAGCTCCTACACAGGTTGCTATCGTTCCTATTTCAAACGAAAAACATACAGAGTTCGCAGAAGAAGTGTACAAAAAAATGAGAGCAAAAGGTATCAGAGTAAATCTTGATGACCGCTCTGAAAGTATGAACTACAAAATCAGAGAAAGCTTGCAGGATAAGAAAATTCCTTATGTATGCGTAATCGGCGATAAAGAAATTGAAGCAAACTCAGTAGCCGTTAGAGCTCGCGGCATAGGACAGGTTGGAACTATGAGTGTTGATGAATTTATCAATAAAATTGAAGATGAAATCAGAACCAGAAGCTCAGAATCTTTTGCAAAATCACTTGTAAAAGCATAAGTTATATCAGACAGGCTTAAAAAAAAGCCTGTCTTTTTTCAATTTAGATTTTTATTGGCATTTGTGCTTTAACTCTTTCAATAAATTTCTTGGTTTTTGTTGACATAACAACTTTACCTGAATTATCGAAATAATATCTGCAAATTCCTTTTTCTGTACCCATTTTAATCGTCATTGAACAATTTAGTTTGTCAAATGAGCAATCAGAGGCCTTATCAACAGTTACTTCTAAAGAAGGATCTTGATATTTCGGAGCCATCATACTTATTTTATTTCCATTAGCTTCTGCACTTATAAACTCATAAGATTCGCTTTCAAATTGTTTGGCAACATCTTTATAATAAGTACTGCTGTCTAAAGGCACGTTATTTACAGCCTTAGTTATATGAGTTTCCATATTTGTACATTTAGATACATCTTCAATTGATATCAGTGTAGGATAAAAGTTTATAATAAATGCGACAGAAATTATGCCTAAAACCATAAAGATACCCTGAACAATTAATGCCCATTTGGCCCAGCTTCGTTGTACACGTCTGAAATGTTCCAGGCTGTCCCAGTTTTTATTCTGCCAAGCCCACTCATTACCTTTAATACCAAACCAAATAACAAGACATATATTAATTATCGGACCTAATATAGGAATTATGCCGAACGGAATAAATACTAAAAATGGTAAATAACTTTTGTTTCCTATACCCCATATCCAGTTAAGAAAAAAAGCACCCCAGTTAAATCGTTTTAACTCTTTTTCAAGCTCTATATCATAATTACCGTTATCTATTATTTCAGAATCTGCCATTCTTAACTCCTAATTTTTTTCAAATATATCATATTTTTACAAGTTTGTCTATGAATATAAAAAAGGCGGATTTTTCATTATCCGCCTTTTAAAATTAAACTAAATTTAATGATTTATGTTTTTCATATATAGCTTGTGCAATTTCATCAAGCTTTTTAAAGTCTTCTTCTTTTGGTTTACCTTTAACTTGAAGCGGTTCAATTAAATCAAGTTTTAAAGGAGCAAGAAGTTCGCCGATTTTGCCGAATAAATTTCCTCCCCAGCCGTAAGAACCGATTAATGCACCAAATTTAGCTTTTGGTCTTAAAACCGCTGCGAGATAAGCAACGTTAACAGCCATAGGGTGAGGTCCTGCAAGCACCATTGAAGTTCCCATAACAATAGTTGCAGCATCAACCAGTGACATTGCCAAATCACCTAAATCATCATCAACAATATCAAATTTAAATGTTTGTATACCATTTTCTTCAAGTTTATTACTCAAATATTCAATCATTTCTTTAGTACTGTTATACATTGATACGTAAGGCATAGTTACAAGATTTTTCGGCGCATCTGCTGTCCAATCGGCATACAAGTCCAATATATAATCAGGATTTGTATAAACAGGACCATGGCTTGGTAAAATTACATCAACATGCATATCTTTAATCATTTGAGTATATTTTTTACACATCATTCTGAAAGGCATCATAATTTCAGCATAATAACGTTTCGCGCTCTTTTCAAGCTCTTTGCTTTCAACGGCAAAAACATCCGAAAAAGTATAATGTGCACCTAAAAAGTCACAAGTACAAAGTACATTATCTTCTTTGATGTAAGTAAACATTGTATCAGGCCAGTGAACTCCCGGAGCAAAAATAAATTTCAATGTCTTGTCGCCTAATGAAACTTCTTCACCGTCAGCAATTACTCTGATTTTTTCATCAGGAACGTGAAGCATTGATTTAATATTTTCCGCGCATTTAGGATTAGTTATAACAATTGCGTTGGGGTATTTTTCCAATAGAGCAGGAATTGAACCTGAATGATCTTGTTCACCGTGATTTGCAATAATATAATCTACTTTACCAACCTGATTATCAACTAATCTTTTTAAATATTCCTTAGTCTTAGGAGGGTACATAGTATCAATAATTGCAGTTTTCTCAGAACCTTTAACCAAATATGAATTATAGCTTGTGCCATGCTCCAAAGGGATAAGCTCGTCAAAAATTCTTCTGTCGCAATCGTTTAATCCGCAGTAGTAAATGTTATTTTTAATTTCCTGAAATTTCATAGTTTCTCCTTTGTATATTTATATTTGTCTTAAATTTTATAAAGGTTTTTTGAAAAAGAAAATATCTTCGTTTTCGCACAGAGGGCAGTAATCAGGACGTTCTTTTTGAGTAAATGTTGCACCGCATAAAGAACATTCCCAAATAAAATTACCTTCTCCATCAGCTTGAACATCATCTTTAATACTTAAAAGAAGTTTTCTGAATTTTGCTTCGTGATCTTTTTCTATTTTTGCCAGATAATTAAATATATCGGCAATATGTTCAAACCCTTCTTCTCTGGCTTTTTGAGCATATTCAGGATATAGCTTTGAACATTCAAACAGTTCACCTTTTGCAGCATCTTCCAAATTTTCCATTGTATGAGGAAATTCACCGTTGTTCAATAATCTGAAGCAGATTTTCGCGTGTTCTTTTTCATTATTTGCAATCTCGTCAAAAATTTTGCTTATATAATCATATCCCTCTTTTTTTGCAATCATAGAATAAAATGTATATTTGTTTCTAACCTTAGATTCACCTGCAAAGATATTCAAAAGATTTTTTTCAGTTTCACTTCCTTTTAAATCAGTCATATTTTCTCCACTTTTTTACACTTTATAAATATTAAAACATAAAAATAAGGCTTTGCGTATTATCACAAAGCCTTAAATTTTTATGCTAATAATTTTTTGCCTTCATAAAGAAGTATGCTTGAGGGTGCTTACATACCGGACAGAGTTGAGGAGCCTTGTCACCTTCAAAAACATGTCCGCAATTTGAACATTCCCAAACAACTTTTTCTGATTTTTCAAAAACAGTATTATTTTTTACTGCTTCTAAAAGTTTTCTGTACCTTTCTTCATGGTGTTTTTCAATTTTTCCTACCATTTCGAATAAAACAGCAAGCGTTTCAAAACCTTCTTCTTTTGCTTCTTTTGCAAAAGTTGCATACATGTCGGTCCATTCATAATTTTCACCGTCAGCTGCATCTTCAAGATTTTTCAACGTATCTGGGATTTTATCTCCATGCAGAGCTTTAAACCAAATTTTAGCATGTTCTTTTTCATTGTTAGCTGTTTCTTCAAAAATTTTGCTGATTTGAACAAAACCTTCTTTTTTTGCTTGTGAAGCATAATAAGTATATTTATTTCTTGCTTGAGATTCACCTGCAAAAGCAGCCATCAAATTTTGCTCTGTTTTACTTCCTTTTAATTCCGGCATAACGCCTCCTTCTTTTAATTTATACCTAAATTTATTCTTCTGCTTCAAACATATCTTTGCCTACATTGCAAAGAGGGCATGTATAATCTTCCGGCAAATCAGCAAAACTTACATTATCATTTTCTGCCGGATCATAAACATAACCGCATACTGTACATACGTATTTTTCCATTTTTCTTTCTCCTTTACTTCTACATTACTAGTTATTCTTTATATCAGAATTCTCTAAACAATCTCTGCAAATTCCGTGAATTGCAATATCATAACCTTTTACGACAAATCCTGTTTGATTTTCAATATTCTTAACAATATCTGGAGCTATATCAGAGCTTACATCAAAAACTCTGCCGCATTCTTCACATAAAAAATGATAATGTTCATGAGTATTATGATCATAGTGAGAGGGGCTTTCAAGCCCGTCAATTTTTTTTATTATACCGTTGTCTGCAAGCTGATTTAAGTTTCTGTACAAAGTTGCCAAACTCATATTCGGCTCTTTTTCCTTTAAAATTGCATACAAATATTCAGCTGTCGGATGAACAACATTATCTTTCAATGTTTGAAGTATGACTTCTCTTTGTCTTGAATAATTCATATTTCTCCGTAAAAAGTGATAATAATTCTCATTTTAAACTTATTTTTCGTTTTTGTCAATAGTCAGGACATTTAAACACTTAATATATTTAAATATTTAAAGCAATTTTTTACCTTGATTTGTTTTAATGGAGGTATGGAAAGTGTGCAAAGTGTAAATCAACACATGAAAAATACTTCCTTTAATGTCGGAGTTATTCAGCCGCCGGACTCTCATTACAAGCCGGTGTTATATTCGCACGTCCAAGCTTCAAGAGATTTTAACAGACTGGATGAAGATATTTATCAATCAATGAAAAGTTATGAAGGAACTGACACAAGAAAGACACCCAAATCTGTTTTTGTTGCTCTGGGAGCTGCTGCTTTGGCTGTTTGTTATCCTATAATAAAAACTGCTTTGAAAAAGTAGTCAGGTTTACTATTATAAAATTTATAGTATTATGTAAAATGTATAAATAAAGCAAAAAGGGGAGAGAATGAAGAAATTTTTAATTCTATTATTTACATTATTTATTTCAAGTACTGTTTTTGCAGCAGATTTCAACGTTTACAAATTAGATAACGGTCAAACTGTTGTGATAAAAGAAGTGAAAACTAATCCTATTGTCACAATAGATACTTGGATTAAAACCGGTTCAATAAACGAAAACGACCAGAATAACGGTGTGTCACATTTCTTAGAGCATTTGTTCTTCAAAGGAAGCAAAAATCATGCTCCCGGTGAATTTGACAAAATCCTTGAAACTAAAGGAGCAATTACTAATGCTGCAACAAGTAAAGACTTTACGCATTACTACATAACAATACCTTCAAAAGATTTTGATTTGGCATTGGAAATGCATGCTGATATGCTTCTTCATCCTCTAATTCCGAGAAAAGAACTTGAAAAAGAAAGAAAAGTTGTAATAGAGGAGATTATGAAAGATGCAAACTCTCCTAATACCCTTGTATATGACAACTTAATTAAAATGCTTTATAAAAATCACCCTTATAAAAGAAAAGTTATCGGTACTTCCGATATTATAAGCACAATTCATCGCGATCAGATTTTGGATTATTACAATAAATATTACAATCCTTCTAATATGGTTACAATCATTGTTGGAGATGTTGATTCTGCATCTGCTCTTGAAAAAGTTAAATATGACTTTAACGCTGAATACAGAAAACCGATTAAAAATATCTATCCTCAAGATAAACCATTGACTTCACAAGCAAAAACAACTATATACTCTGATGCTCAAGCAGGTTATATGCTCATAGGCTTCAGAGGAACAAAAATTGATGACAAAGACTCATATGCTCTTGATGTTTTATCAACAATTCTTGGAGAAGGACGGTCTTCAGTTTTTTACCAGAACATAAAAGAACAAAAACAGCTTGCTTATGCAATAGGTGCAGCAAATACAGGTTTTAAAGACGATGGAATTTTCTATATCTCCGCAAACTTTATTCCCGACAAATGTGCTAAGCTTGAAGAAGCTATCTTTGATGAGATTAAAAACATACAAAAAAACGGTGTAACTCAAAGCCAGTTGAATCTTGCTAAAAACGTTATTGAAAGAAGCACATATTACGAAAGAGAGTCTATCTCAAATATTGCAGGCGAAATCGGTTATACATATGTTACAACAGATGATATAAAATTCTATCAAAATTATCTTGAAAATATTAAAAAAGTTACGGCAGAAGACGCAAAACGTGTTGCCATAAAATACTTGGATAAAAATAAAAGCGCAGTATCAATAGCTTTGCCAATGACCTGTAAAGAGGTAAAAATATCCAATAAAACTTCCGCGCCTGCAAAGATTATCAGCCAAAATAAACAAACTACCAAATACGAACTTGCAAACGGCTCAACCTTGCTTCTTACGCCAAATGAAGTTAACGATATTATAGCAATAAGCATCTTTGTAAAAGGCGGAGAATTTATTGAAAAAATACCCGGAACAGCAAACCTTACCGCTTCAGTAATGACTAAGGGCACAAAAAATTATTCATCACTTGAACTTGCTCAATTGCTCGAAGATAACGGTATTAAAATAGTATCGTCAGCTAAAGCCGATAGCTTTAATATCACTGTACTTACAACTAAAAAAGAGTATGAGAAAACATTAGAAATTTTAAACGAAATAGTAAATAACGCCACCCTTGATGAATATGAAATTGAAAAATCAAGAATGGATAAGCTAAATGCTATCAAAAAAAGCAGAGATATCCCGCTGAACATTGCTGTTGAAAATTACAGAACATTGATATACCAAAATTCACCATACTCATATTCAAACCAAATATATGAAAAAACATTCCCGAAAATAAGCCGCAGTGATATTCAGGATTATTACAGCAAAATATTCTATCCGTCAAATATTGTAATCTCTATAAACGGAAATGCCGATAAAGATAAAACCATTGAAGAATTCACAAAAATGTTTGCTTCAAAAAGCGGTGAAAAATTTGATTTTTCAAAGCATACAATACCTTATATAACTTCACCTAAAAAATGTGTAAAACAAATTAAAGACCTTAAAACAGACTGGATTATTGCAGGCTGGCAGACAGCAGGTGTGCTTGAGCGCAAAGATTATGCAGCCTTACAGGTTATTGATGCACTTTTGGGAACAGGTATGAGCTCAAGACTTTTCAAAAATCTTAGAGATAAAGACGGACTTGCATACCAGCTGGGTTCTGAATACGGTCCTAATGTTTTGCGCGGTGCATTCATTGTCTATATAGGAACAACCCCTGAAAACCTTGATTATGCACAAAAAAGATTATTTGAAGAAGTTAATCGCCTTAAAACAGAGTTTGTAAGTTCAAAAGAACTCAAAGAGGCTAAAGAAAAATTACTGGGGCATTATATAATTTCTCAGGAAACCAATCTTGATAAAGCAACTACAATCGGCTGGTTTGAAACCACCGGCAGAGGTTATCAGTTTGACGACGAGTACATAAAATTAATTAATAATGTTACAGAATCAGATATTATAGAAGTTGCAAATAAATATTTTAACAACAATTACGTATTATCAATAGTAAAGCCTGATTAATATCAGGCTTTAAACTTTATCTATTAACCGAACAAATCTTGTAATTTCTTTGCAGTTTCTTCTATACTTGCTTGTTTTTTTGTTATCATTTGAGCTTGATAAGCTTGATTTACGGCTTGTACATCCATATCTTTTGCAATTTCTTTCGCATTAAATAACTTTTGCATTAATGGGTGTGCTTTATATACTTCTATTAATTGCTTTTTTGGTACATCGTATTTAACATGGTATACATCATCACCAAGTAAATATTGCAAATCTTTATAATCCGTACCTGGCATTGCTACCGGAGCTTTATCAGAAACTTTCTTCCCGGCAACAATCACATCCTGACCATCATAAATAACATTAGTTTTAAGAGGATGTATCGGTTTTATTAAATCTTCCATTACATGCTTACTAGTTGAAGGAGCTACTTCTTCTAAAAAAGTAGCAAGTTTTTTTGCACCATCACCTTTTAATTTAAAAGCCATACCAAATGATTGAGAGTTGTTTTGTACGGGTGTAATGTTCATACTAAATCCTTTCTTTTTTATCACACACAAAAATTCAAAACACGTAAAAACTAAAAATTGCCCTCCCCCCGAAATTGTTACATTTTTTTTACATTTACCAGTTAGTTCTTGTTAAAACCTGCTTGGCATGTCTGTCATACATTTTGTCCTTGTACCACGCACCCTTAAATTTTTGGTCTTCTTCATACATATATTGCATATCATGAGATATAAAATATATCGCACTAACTAAACTTCCGTTTGCTCTGTACTGTTTAGACATATAAGGAAAATTCGGATAGTTCTCCGAAAACTTATCTATATATCTGAGTTTTCCCATAGCATCGTAATAATAAACAGTTCTCAAGTCATTTTTATATTGAACTGCATAGCTTATTAACAAATTGTCTTTATAGTAAAATCCGCAGAGATTTTCATTATCGGTTTCTTTAACACCGTTTTTCACAAGCATATAATGGCGTTTGTAATCCTTATCTTTCAAGAAATCATTATACTCAGCTCTGAAATCTTTTTTCTTATAATTATATACAGTATTTTCATCAAAAAGTTCTGTTCTGTATTTTTCTATCACCGCATCCCTTTGAAGCTGTGAAATATCTAACCAGTCAAAAACCAGATTTCCTGTCAGAACAATTTGAGAAGGGACTTTTTCTATATCTTTAGCCTGCTCAACATCAGCTGATAATGCAGCTTTCCCTAACATTAAGAAACACAATAAAATTATAATTTTTTTCATAAACCCCCCAATACTTTTAAACATCATACACTGAAAAACAGGAATGTGTAGTCTTGACAGGCTATTTCAGGTATAATCAAAGTTTCCACCCTCTCATGACAACAATCTAACATATTGTAACAAAAATTTAACATATTTTTCTAAAATAATGCATATTTTCTTGACGTTAAAAATTGATGTATTATGATTATGTAACATGTTAAATTAAGTTAGGTGTACTATGCCTAAATTAAGAACAACATAAAAAGTTCATTTAGCTGAAGTTCAGTAAAATGAAAGGTTTACAGCCTCAAGTTAGATTTTTTTAATTGTTATAAATTTCAATCGGAAATAATACAATTTTTATATAGTACGTACACATAGACGAGGTGAATTAATGTCTAACACAAAATATGCAGAAAGAGTAACACCAATGGGTATTCCACATACTCGTTTGGATGATTTACCGGACCTTATTGAAGTGCAAAAAAAATCGTTTGAATGGTTTTTAAAAGAAGGTTTGAAGGAAGAATTGCTTTCTTTTTCCCCTATTAAAGACTATACAGGCAGATTAGAATTACACTTCTTACCAAACTATACTTTCGATAACGCAAAGTATACTATTGAAGAAGCAAGAATCCATGATGCAACTTACGCTAAACAATTACGCGTAATGGTAAGATTGGTTAACCGTGACAGCGGTGAAATTAAAGAACAAGAAGTTTATATCGGTGATATTCCGACTATGACTGACAAAGGTACTTTCATTGTTAACGGTGCGGAACGTGTAATCGTTTCTCAAATCGTTCGTTCTCCGGGCGTATACTTCAAACGTGAAGTTTCTCCTGCCGGAAAACGTTTATACAACGCAACTATGATTCCTAACAGAGGTGCATGGTTGAAAATTGAAACAGATTCTAACGACTTAATTTACGTTAAAATCGACAAAAACAGAAAAATCTTAGCTACAACTTTATTAAAAGCTATGGGTATCACTGTTTCTGAAATGGAAACTTTATTCACTCACTTTGAATTCTTGAAGAAAACATTGGATAAAGATACAGCAGAAACTACTGATGATGCTTTAATCGAAGTTTATAAAAAATTAAGACCCGGCGATCCTGCTTCTGCTGCGGGCGGTCGTTCTATATTGGAAGCTCGTTTCTTTGATGAAAAGAAATACGACATCGGTCGCGTAGGTCGTTATAAATTAAACAAAAAATTGAACTTGAACATTCCTAAAAACCAGAGAACATTAACTGTTCAAGATATCGTTGCATCAATTGAGTACTTAATCAACCTAACTTATGATGAAGGTACTGTTGATGATATCGACCACTTAGGAAATAGAAGAATACGTTCAGTTGGTGAATTGTTACAAAACCAATTCAGAGTTGGTCTTTCAAGAATTGAAAGAATTGTTAAAGAAAGAATGACTTTACAAGATTCTGAAACATTAACACCGTTGAACTTGTTGAACACTAAACCTTTAGTTGCTTCATTAAAAGAATTCTTCGGTTCTTCACAATTATCACAGTTCATGGACCAAATTAACCCGTTAGCTGAATTAACTCACAAAAGACGTATCTCAGCTTTAGGACCTGGCGGTTTGATGAGAGAACGCGCAGGCTTTGCAGTTCGTGATATTCACCCTTCACACTACGGACGTATTTGTCCGATTGAAACACCTGAAGGTCCGAACGCAGGTTTGATAGGTTCATTGGCTACCCACGCAAAAGTTAATGACTACGGATTTATTGAAGCTCCGTTCTTTGTTGTAAAAGACGGCGTTGTTACAGATGAAGTTGTTTATATGACAGCAGACGAAGATGAAGATTTCCGTTGCGCTCCTGCAGATATTCAATTGAACCCTGATAACACAATTAAAGCTGAATATGTTCCGGTTCGTTATAAATCTGAATTCACAATGGGCGAATCAAGCAAAGTCGACTATGTAGGTGTATCTCCAATCCAGATTATCTCAGTTGCGACTTCATTAATTCCGTTCATTGAACACGATGATGCTAACCGTGCATTGATGGGTTCAAACATGCAGCGTCAATCAGTTCCTCTTTTAATTACTCAAAGACCGGTTGTAGGTACAGGTATGGAAAAAAGAGCTGCAAAAGATTCAGGTATGGTGCTTGTTTCTGAATGCGACGGTACTGTTGAACGTGTTGTTGGCGAAGAAATTGTTATCAGAGATCAACAAAATAAACCTCACGTATATCAATTAATGAAATATGTAAGAAGCAACCAGGACACTTGTATTAACCAAAAACCTTTGGTTCATGAAGGCGACAAGGTTAAAGCAGGTGACGTAATCGCTGACGGTGCTTCTACAAACTGCGGTGAACTTTCATTAGGTAAAAACGTAATCGTTGCGTATATGCCTTGGGAAGGTTACAACTATGAAGATGCTATCCTGCTTTCAGAAAGATGCGTTCACGATGACATCTTCACATCAGTTCACATTGAAAAATTAGAAATAGATGCTCGTCAAACTAAACTCGGACCTGAAGAAATTACCCGTGAAATTCCGAATGTTTCAGAAGATGCTTTAAGGCACTTGGATGAACGCGGTATTGTTCGTATCGGTGCAAGAGTTTATGCTGACGATATATTGGTTGGTAAAGTTACACCGAAAGGTGAATCTGAACATCCGCCCGAAGAAAAACTTTTACGCGCAATCTTCGCTGAAAAAGCAAGAGATGTAAAAGATAACTCTTTAAGAGTTCCTCACGGTGAAGGCGGCAGAGTACTCGACGTAAAAGTATTTGACAGAGAAAAAGGCGATGAATTACCACCGGGTGCAAATACAGTTATCAGAGTTTACATTGCACAAAAACGTAAAGTTTCAGTAGGTGACAAACTTTCAGGACGTCACGGTAACAAAGGTATCGTATCTCGTATATTACCTAAAGAAGATATGCCTTTCTTGCCTGATGGTACTCCTGTTGATATCGTATTGAACCCTCTTGGTGTTCCTTCTCGTATGAACGTTGGTCAAACTTACGAATTATTGTTAGGCTTGGCTGCATACTTGACAGGCAACTACTACGAAACACCTTCATTCGATGAAAGATACGGTGACAACCAATCAGAAAGAGCAACTAAAGAAGAATTGCTTAAAGGTATAAAAGCTTCAGGCTGCGACTGGGTTGAACCTTCAGGTAAAGTAAGACTTATCGACGGACGTACAGGTGAAAAATTTGACGAGCCTGTTGCAGTAGGTCTATCTTATATCTTGAAACTTGTCCACCTTGTAGACGACAAAATCCACGCTCGTTCAACAGGTCCTTACTCACTAGTTACACAACAACCGTTGGGTGGTAAAGCTCAATTCGGCGGACAAAGATTCGGTGAAATGGAAGTTTGGGCATTGGAAGCTTATGGTGCAGCGTATACTCTGCAAGAAATGTTAACAATCAAATCAGATGATGTTAACGGTAGAAACAGAGCTTACGAAGCAATCGTTAAAGGCGACAATATTCCAAGACCGGGTATTCCTGAATCATTCAAAGTACTTGTAAGAGAATTACAAAGTATTGGTTTGGATATTACGGTAGCGAAAAAAGACGGTGCAGAAGTTGACTTAATGACTGATATGGATGATTTGAGAAAATCAGCTCCAAGAAGAACATTGTCAGACATCGATTCAGAGTTGTTAAATATTAACTTCTTTGAAACACCAACTACATTCGGAGATATTTAGGTTTTGCGGGCAGGGTAAAACCTGCCAAACAAAACAGGTGCGAGGTGCTAATGCACCGAGTGCGTTGACAAAATAAAGCCGATAATAAAAAATATCGGGAAAATGATACAAAGATTACAAAAAGGCGGTATTACGAAAATCGTAAGCTGTGATGTAAAAAAAGGAGAAACTAAATAATGTCAACAAGCATAGATTATTTTGACTATATACGAATTAGTATCGCTTCACCGGAAAGAATACTTAAATGGTCTTACGGCGAAGTTACTAAACCGGAAACAATTAACTACCGTACACTAAAACCTGAACGTGACGGTTTGTTCTGCGAAAGAATTTTCGGACCATCAAAAGACTGGGAATGCTATTGCGGTAAATATAAAAGAGTAAGACACAAAGGTATCATCTGTGAAAGATGCGGTGTTGAAGTTACTGATTCAAAAGTAAGAAGACAAAGAATGGGACACATTAAGCTTGCAGCTCCTGTTTCTCATATTTGGTTCTTAAAAGGAATCCCATCATACCTTGGCTTACTTCTTGATATGACTTTGAAAGATTTGGAACAGGTTATCTACTTTAACAATTACGTAGTTCTTGATCCGGGCGAAAGCCAATTCAAAAAGTTACAACTTCTATCAGAAGAAGAATATGAAGACTATATGGCTGAAAACGAAGATTCCTCATTGAAAGTAGGTATCGGTGCAGAAGCTATAAAAGAACTTTTATCAGAAGTTCATACAAAGGAACTTGCTGAAGAAATCAGAACAGAACTTGCAGGTACTATAAATTCTGTTCAAAAGAAAAGTAAACTTATCAAACGCTTAAGATTACTTGATTCATTAATTTCTTCAGAAACAGATCCTACCTGGATGATTATGGACGTATTACCTGTAACTCCTCCTGATTTAAGACCAATGGTTCAATTAGACGGCGGAAGATTTGCTACATCTGACTTGAACGACCTTTATAGACGTGTAATTAACAGAAACAACCGTTTACAAAGATTATTGGAAATGGGCGCTCCTGAAATTATCGTAAGAAACGAAAAACGTATGCTTCAAGAAGCAGTTGATGCCCTAATCGACAACGGCCGCAGAGGAAGAACAGTTGTAGGTCCTAACAACAGAGCATTAAAATCATTATCAAATATTATCGAAGGTAAACAAGGTCGTTTCCGTCAAAACTTACTTGGTAAACGTGTAGACTACTCAGGTCGTTCAGTTATCGTAGTAGGTCCGCAATTGAAATTAAATCAATGCGGTTTGCCAAAAGAAATGGCTATTGAACTGTTTAAACCATTCGTTGTTAACAAATTGATTGAAAGAGGATACGTTCAAAACATTAAATCAGCTAAAAAGAAAATCGAACGCTCAGAAGCAATCGTTTGGGATATTTTAGAAGAAGTAATTGACGGACACCCTGTAATGCTTAACCGTGCTCCGACTCTTCACAGATTAGGTATTCAGGCATTTGAACCTAAATTGGTTGAAGGTCGTGCAATTCAGTTACACCCGTGAGTATGTACGGCATTCAACGCCGACTTCGACGGTGACCAAATGGCTGTTCACGTTCCTTTATCAATCGAAGCTCAAACAGAAGCAAGAATGTTAATGTTAGCTACTAACAACATCCTGGCTCCTGCAAACGGTAAACCGATTATTACACCAACTCAGGATATGGTTTTGGGTATGTATTACTTAACTATCCTAAAAGATCCTGAAATGGAGCCGAAAGGTTATTTCTATAACTTCCAGGATGCAATTTCTGCGTTGGAAGTAGGCGTAATCGAACTTCACGACAAAATTGTTGTAAGAGATGAACACGGCGAAAGAATAGAAACTACTGCAGGAAGAATTATCTTCAATGAAGCTGTAAGAAACGCTTTGGCATAAAAGCAGGCGCTAAGGTGTTCTAACACCGAACGCGTTCACAATAACGAAAATCGTAAGCTACGTTAATAAAAAAAGGAAATATAGAATGGAAACAACATACACACATGGCAAAAAAACTCTAGATTTCATTAACAAGCAAATGGATAAAAAAGGTTTAAACAATTTGCTTTCACAAATGTATCTTGAGTTCGGCGGAGCTAAAACTGCCGAATTAGCTAACAGTCTTAAAAACTTAGGCTATAAGTATGCAACAAAATCCGGTACTACAATTTCAATTGCAGATTTGCAGGTACCTGAAATTAAAAAAGAATTGTTGCAAGATGCTGAAAAAGAAATCGAAAAATCAACAAACAGATATTTAAAAGGTGAAATCACAGAAGTTGAAAGATATACAAAAGTTATTGACACCTGGTCTGAAACAACTGCAAAATTAACTTCTTCTGTTGTTGACAACTTTGATAAATTAAATCCGGTATATATGATGGCATTCTCCGGTGCGAGAGGTAACTTATCACAGGTATCACAATTAGTTGGTATGCGTGGTTTGATGGCAGACGCACAAGGACAAATCATCGACTTACCTATTAAATCAAACTTTAAAGAAGGCTTATCCGTTACAGAATACATCATTTCATCATACGGTGCTCGTAAAGGTCTTGTAGATACAGCGTTGAAAACAGCCGATTCAGGTTATTTGACAAGACGTTTAGTAGACGTTGCTCAAGATGTTATCATCAGAGCTGATGACTGCCACACTACAAAATACATCAATATGAAACCTATTATGAATGGTGATGCGGTAATCGTTCCTCTTATCGACAGATTATTGGGAAGAACCGTAGCAGAAGATATTGTTGATACAGACGGTACAGTTCTTATCAAAGCAGGAACTACTATGGATCGTGATGATGTTAAGAAAATTTCTCACTTAAATCTTCAAGAACTTAAAGTTCGTTCAGGCTTGACTTGCGGTCTTGAATACGGTATCTGCCAAAAATGTTACGGCTGGGCAATGACTACTCAAAAACTCGTTGATATCGGTGAAGCAATCGGTATTATTGCAGCTCAGTCAATCGGTGAACCCGGAACACAGCTAACAATGAGAACATTCCACACAGGCGGTGCGGTTGGCGTTAAAGAACAAATGAAAGAAGTTGTTGCGCAAATTGCCGGTGAAGTAGTATCAAGTGTTAAAACAAGAGAATTAAGAACACGTCACGGGGATGTAGTTAAAATTTCTAACTACGAAACTGATATTGAAATTAAAGGTGCTAAACGTACTGAAAAATATCATATTCCTGCAGGTTCAACAATCTTCTTTACTAACGGAATGCAAGTTGAAAAAGGCTTTAAATTAGCTCAATATGAACCTGCTTCTCAACGCGACGGCTCTCGTCTTACTGAAAAAGCTACAAAAGATATTACATCTGATTTATCAGGTGAAGTATTGTACGAAGATTTCGTAGCTGATGAAAAGAAAGACAGACAAGGAAACATCTCAAGAACAACAAATAAACAAGGTATTATCTGGGTTCTTGGCGGTGATGTTTACAACCTTCCGGGCGGTTCTAAAGTTCTTGTTAAAGACGAACAAAAAATTAATGAAGGCGAAAAATTAGCAGAAACTTTAACTATATCAGAACACGGCGGTGAAGTTCGCTTTGGTGAAGATTTAGTTATTGAAGATATTAAATTTGAAGGCAAAAAAATCAAGAAAATTGTTCAAGGTAAAGAATTAACAATTGTTATTGCTTCATTGATGCCTGAAAACGCTACATTTGAACAAACTAAAAAAGAACAATTATGGACAGTAAATAAAACAGGTGAAAAATATATCGTTAAAGCTCCTGTTGATACCACAGTTGAAAACGGTATGATTATCGCAGAACTTATTGATGACGAATGCGCAGTTTCATCATCAGGTGAAATCAGATATGTAGACGTTGAAGTTGATGATAACCAAATCATTACAAAACCGGGTTCTGTCGTATTTATCCCTGAAGAAATCCACCAAATTAACAAAGATTCTTCTTTGAAAATGGTTGAAAACGGAACACACGTTACAGCAGGTACAGAAATCGTTAAAGACGTATACTGCCATATCGACGGTATTGTTGAATTCAAAGAATACAACGATATTATTCACGAAATTACAATCAGACCAGGAGAAATCCACCAGCTTTCAAGCGTATCTGAATTGAAAGTTGACGAAGGCGAAATAGTTAAAAAAGGAACTGTAATTGCTGACGGTATAAAGGCTAAAGAAACTTCAATCGTTACAATTATGGATTCTTCAATTGATGACATTGATATTGATGATTTGGATGAAGAATTAGATACAAGCCTTTCATTGGATGAAGACAATATTTCAAATCAGCCTATCCAAATTTTGGTTAGACCTGTTCAAGTATTGGAAGTTCAACAAAAAGACGTATCTATTAAATTCAACACATCTGACAGCTTAATCGATATCGTTCCTGTTACCCAGTTACAATATAAAGACGGTGCAAGAGTTAGAAACCTTGATGGTTCAACAATTACAAGAACAAGCTTAGTTCTTCAAATGCAAGGATATTTATCACACCTTAAAGGTATGGTAGAACTTGATGAGAAAGATGCTTTAAGAATTGTTGTTCTTGAAAACTTAATTGTTCGTCGTGAATTTGAAGGTAACTCTAAATTGTTATCATCACTTCAAACCGAATTATTAGTTAAAGACGGCGAAACTATCGCTCCTAAAACACCTGTTGCTAAAACTCAAGTATTAGCAATCAATAACGGTATTGCTTCTATTAAAGCTGATAAAGAAGATACAAGAAGATTATTGTTAACAAGCGACACATATGAAACAAAAGTTTCTGTAAAAGGTAAAGCTAACGTTAAAAAAGGCGACTTTGTCAGACTTGATTCAATCTTGGCTGACAGCGGCGAAAAATCAACTGTTTCAGGTATGGTTACAGCTGTAAACAAAGGCGAAATCACAATCAGAAACGGTCGTCCTTACTTAATCAGCCCGGGTACTATGCTTCAGGTTGAATCAGGAGCACTGGTACTTCGCGGTGATATTATCGCAACACTTGTATTTGAAAGACAAAAAACAGGCGACATCGTTCAAGGTCTTCCGAGAGTAGAAGAACTTCTTGAAGGCAGAAAACCTAAAGATTGCGCTATCTTAGCAGAAGAAGACGGGGTTGCAGAAATAGAAACAGATGATGATTTACCAAGATTATACTTAGTAAATGAAAACGGCAGATCTGAAATCAAATATGCTATTGATGCAAATATCGTTGTTCAAAACAAACAAGCAATCAAAAAAGGTGAACCTTTAACAAGCGGTCCTTTAAATCCGCACGATGTAATCAGACTTTGCGGACCGGAAGCAGCTCAACAATACCTTGTAGACGAAGTACAACGCGTATATCGTTCACAAGGCGTAGAAATCGCTGACAAACACGTTGAAATCATCGTAAGACAAATGACTAAGAAAGTTAAAATTGTTGATGCCGGTGATACAATATTGTTACCTGGCGAACTTGTTGAAATGCAGACATTTGAAAAAGAAAACAGCAAAGTTCAAGAAAAAGGCGGTCAGCCTGCTACTTGTGAATACATGTTATTAGGTATCACAAAAGCTTCATTGAACACTGAAAGCTTCATTTCTGCAGCTTCATTCCAAGAAACAACAAGAATCTTGACAGAAGCAGCAGTTGACGGTAAGAAAGATAACTTGAGAGGATTAAAAGAAAACGTAATTATCGGTCGTTTAATCCCAGCAGGTACAGGCTTCCACCACCTGTCAAATGCTAATGAAGAAAAAGAACGCGAAGAAAGAAAACGTGCAGTAGCACAAAGAAATCAAGCAAGAAAACCATCTGCGATTTTGGAAGAAATCGAAGGTATGTTCGGAGCTCCTGATTTCCAACTTGGCGATGAAGAATAATTCATTAATATAAATACTAAAAGCCTCGATATAAATCGAGGCTTTTTTATTATTATTTAGACATATTTTGAATTAATGCCGTAGCAGAACTTCCGCCTTTATCAACTGTGCTACACTCTGATCTCATAATTTTTGGAGAACCTTTTCCTTCAACATCCATTCTTAAAGAAAAAATGTCATACCCCCATTTATTAGGTCCTTTTTTACCATTAACATCAACAGCCATTGAATAACCGCTATAACCAAAGATTATCATACCGTCATTGGTAACAAAAGCCTTGCTGTTATCAATATATCTCTTTTTCAAGCCGCCACAGCCCCCACTGGTAACAAGTTCACCATAATTTTCAACATAATTTGGATCACTTGGATCAGTAGTATAATTTGATTGGTTTATCTGATCTATTCCTTTATAATCAGGAAGACACTCAGGATATGCATTTCCGTTACAGGTTTTAATAACATTAAATTCTTTTATAAATTGATTATAAAAAACTGTACATTCCGATGTATCTCCCCATGTATCTGACGGCAACGGTGAACCATCAGAAGTTGTGTAGGCAATACAGGCACCTGCAGCATTCTTTTTAGAACAAACAACATTATATTTAGAAGAAATCCAGCCGTAACAAGCCGGAATATAACCCAAGTCATAGGATGTTTTATTTATTGCATTTGTTATAACCGAATAACTTTTTTTAAATTGATTTTTCAGCACCATTTTTTGCACGTTATTCATAACACTTGGCATAGTAAGTGCAGCCACTACACCGATAACCCCTAGTGTAATCAAAACCTCAGCAAGAGTAAACGCTCTCATTCCTTTCATACAAACTCCGTTATAATTGTGATGTGATATATCACCATTATAACAGGTTTCATTATTTTTACAACCCTCTAAAAACGCTTGGGCGGAGCTTAAAAGTCTGCCCCC
>ERZ780010.87-NODE-87-length-22689-cov-5.52368_pt1 | contig 22689 bp, 14 predicted proteins | sample MGYA00511871_ERZ780010 | MGnify/ENA primary metagenome ERZ780010 (study PRJEB29588, sample SAMEA2162138) | human gut metagenome | biome: human gut; feature: human-associated habitat; material: faeces | place: Denmark | collected 2008/2010 ... | reverse complement strand
TTAAAATTTGTATTAGGCCGGTGCGTCACTGCCTGAACCGCCGCTCAGCTCTCCACTATTGTCAGAACCATTATCCGGCTTGGCTGACTGATTACCACTGTCAGAACTATTACCTGATGAATTACCAGAAACATTATCCGAACCGGAATTATTGCTATTTCCCGACACTTCATTTCCTACACCACCAGCCTGTGAGTCTGACTGTCCATCTGATGAAACAGATTCTTCCAGACTCTCTTGTGTTGTTCCTTCGGCATCTGTCTTAGCCGTACTGCTCTCAATCTCTTTGACCATTGCTGCAACTGTCTCTTCGTTAAAGAAATCGTTCCATTCCTCATTGTCTTCCGATGCCGACACTGTCTGTCTTCCTGCAAAGCACAACACCGTCATCACTGCACATATAACCAATGCCAGTCCATACAGAACCGTCTCTGGTTTCTTACCGTATGCCTTTCCAGCTCTTGCTGCCTTTACTGATACAGCCTTTGCTATTCTCATAGCTGCATAGCCTAGGAAAACTATGCTGTAGATAACTACATTTGCAATATACATGCCAAGTCCAAGTCTCGCATAAGGTATGTTAATGAGCATAATGTGAACATACATAAGACCATAAAACACATATGCTGTGCGCTGTAACTGCTTCCACTTCTTAGCCTGCATCTTCTTTCTTACAGATGGAAAAGATGTAACTGTAAGCACAAGCATTATAGCTATAAGCACAAGACTTATTACCGCAGCTGCAAGCTGTGTGGCTGATAACAGGCTTGTCTTAGTAAATAACATTCTGAAATATGTCATTCCATATGTGAAATTATGACACAGGACGAGTATTGCCGCTGTAATTGACAATTCACCTCTTATCTTCATAAGCGGTGCAATCAGCTTGCTACCCTTAGGAAGTGCACCTGCATACATTACTGCAACGAACATTGCCGTTCCAAGCGAACCCTTTGCAAATATCCCCAATATATTATTCTTTACAAATAAAGGCATTGGCAGAAATCCAATCAGAAATACTGCAATAGAGATTACCGCTGCCCCTATATAGTAGATACCTGCGTGTTTTTTAAGTGAATCTTTAAGAAAATATATGAATAAAAATACGATTATAAGTGATATTATTAATAACATGTCTGCTCCTTCGGGTCTGTATATCTTGGTTAGCTGTCTTCAACAAAAGTATATTAATCTATCTGTAATTAGTTTTCGCTAACTGCTCTATAGAATATATTTTTCTCACCACATTTGTCAATACAGACAGTTAATAATAATTCTCATTAAGGCTGTCTGGTAATTATTTCCTTATCCATACCTGTTGAAAAACCGCTGGCAATGCCCTCCGATACATACACTCTGCTTCCATCGAAAAGTATCATATCAAAATCTATAGCCCCGCTTCTGTAAAGTTCTTTCGCACCATCAAGCCCCATTACAAAAAGCGCAGTTGATAATGCATCTGCTGTTGTTCCGTCAGAGCATACAATTGTAACCGAAGTCAGGTCGCTCTCTGATGGATAACCTGTCTGCGGGTCTATAATATGATGGTATACTTGTCCGTCCTGCTCAAAATACCGCTCGTACCCACCTGATGTTATGACAGCCTTATCCGCCGTGCTTAATATTCCAAGATAACTATTCTCACTAGCAGGATTCTGTATGGCAACTCTCCAGTCAGAACCGTCCGCCTTAGTTCCAAGCACCTGCACATTGCCCCCAAGATTAATGATTGCGTGCTCTATGCCGCAGTCCTTCATAATCTGAATCACCCGCAAAGATGTATAACCTTTGGCAATTCCACCAAGGTCAATGCTTGCACCATCTGACAATGTCACCTGCTGCCCGTTAACCTCCACATTTGTATAAGAAACATGCTTAAGTACATCCGCAATCTCGCTGCTTTCAGGCACTCTGTAATTCCTGGTGGTAAATCCCCACAGCTCCATAACCGGGTATATCGTAATATCGAAAGCACCTTTAGTTTCTTTAGATACCTGCATTGCCCTGTTCATTATAAATGCAGTTTCTTCCGATACTTCTCCGCTTCCATTTTCATTTATCTTAGTAACATCACTGTCCTCATTTCCTACCGAAAACATTGCATCAAGCCGGTTAATCTCCTGAACTGCTTTACTTACTGCTTCCTCTGAATTGCTGCCATATGCAGTAAGCGACATATATGTATCCATTGCAAATATTTCCTGTGTACTCTGGACTGTATCGTCCTTCTCTGGCTTGCTGCCACCACATGCCGTCAAAACAGCCGCTACAAGAATTGCTGTAATTCCTGCCAATATATATTTTCTGATATTATATTTCATGCTTTTAAGTTTTATCCTCCATCTTATACTGGTTAGTTCTATAAAACTTTATAGCATAATAATTAAAATGTCAATCACATACGGTCACACATTCACCACGCAAAAACACCCACAATATAATTGCGGGTGCTCCTGTAAAGAAAATTCTTATGAAATTAGATATCTTTTCTTCTTCTCATGTATACTGCTGCCATTCCAAGCAATGCACAAAGGCTTGCTGTAGTTAATGCGGCATACATTCCTGCATGGCTCATATCGCCTGTCTTAACTGTTGTATCTGCTCCTGTTGAAGTTCCTGTTGAATCATCTGGTTTCTCTGCCGGATTCTCGTTATCTGATGGATTTCCTTCAACATATTCAGGGTTCTGGTTGTTCTCACCTTCCCATGTAATATCTAAGTTATGAAGCATTGTTGTATTCTGCCATCCACCAGCTCCTGTTGTTCCTGTATGCTGTATTGCAACACCGCCAAAGCTGTTAGCTGCAATATCTGCTGTAAGGTCAACCACATGTGGATATCCCTTAGCTGCCTGATCTGCCAGCTGTTCTGTTGGTGTCTCAACATGAGCAGTGAGCTTATTACCTTCAACCTTTAAGCTGATTGTACAACCTGTTGCATAGCAGCTTGCGATAACCTCATCAGAGATTTCTGTTACTGTTCCGTTGTCATATTTTACAAGTACAAATGTTACGGCATTAGATGATGCTTTAGTTCTTACTATTCTTAATCCGTATCCTGTAAGTGTTGATGTATCGAACTTGAGAAGTACATCCATATACTGACCTGCACTACCAAATCCCTGACCTGCTGTCTTAGCCGGGTCAACTACAAGCTCAAGTGACATATCACCATATGTACCCTCAACTGGTGTGTACATAATTCTTGAACCCTGTGTTCCTTCATATAATCCTGCCCCTACACAGCCATTACCTGTTGTTCCATATTTCCAAGGCTCTTCTGTATCAGCTCCCTGCCAGCTTCCGAAGCTCTCTGTATCTGCTGGACGGTTGTAATCTACTGTCCAGAAACCAGCTTTGATTTCTGACTGCTTTATATTAGGGAAGTTAGAGAAATCTGTAGAAAGGTTCTTGCTTCTTACATCTTTCACTCCGATTGCCTTGTCATATACTGTATTTACTGGTGTTCCATAATCACTTCTGATATTCTTAGATTCTACCTTAGCCATGATGTAATATCCAACATCACCTGCTGTTAACTTATATGTATATTCTGGTGAATCGTTTCTTGTTACTGCTACAAGTACCTTATTGCTTCCCTCTGCATCTGTACATCTGTACCATGAGATTGCAGACATGTCTTCTCTGCTTCCTAAATCAAGTGAGTAATCTACTTTAAGACTACCCTGTCCGTCATTAGTAATAACTGGTGTCTTGATATACTCTGGTGCATCAAGTTTGCTTGGCTTTACAGTAATTCCAACTGCTGCTTCAAGACCTGACTCTGTAGATGCATTTATAATGACCTTCTTAGCTGCATCATCATTATTAGTACCTTCTACTTTGCATGTTCCGTCACCATTATCTGTTAACTTCACATATGCCTTATCTTCGTCTGATACGCTGTATGTTATCTTCTGTGTTGTATCATTAGTTCCATAGAAATAGTTAACTGTTCCTCCTATTGAAGCTGTTTCCTTTCCAGATTCAATCTCTGTGACATCTGATGTTATTGAAAGCTGTGTTGCAACTGTGTCCTGTCCGGCTGCTTTAATTACATCCTTAACTCCTAATGGATCCCAGTCATCACTGCCCTTTAAAAGATTGTATGTGTTGTAATATGTCTTACCACCTGACACAATCTTGTAGGCATCAAGTACCGACTTGCCTGTAATATCAACGGTTTCTTTAGCTCCCTCGCCACCGATTGTGATGCTCTGTCCATTATGAATTATGTTGCTCTGATAACATTTTAATGAAGTTGATGGTGTTTTAGTCCATCCAATTGATATAGGTACACTTAAATTACTGTTATATACACAGTCTACTGCGGTAATTGTGCCGCCTTCCTTAGTAAAGAACTGTGTAGGTTCAGCTTCAACATTTAATATCTTACAATTAAATGTACAACCTAAAAATGTTGAACCTGTACCATATGATGAATATAATGGTCTGTTTCCGTAGAAATCAAAATCGCATCCTACATATACAGCATTTGCATTAAGGGCATCATCTGTACTTTCAAAATGACAGTTGTTATAAAGACTTCTTGATGCTCCATTTATTGGGTCAAGATTAAGTCTGCTTATGAAGTTACAGTTATCTGCAAACATCTTGTCTCCTGAAACATCAGCAAGCTGTGCCTGTGTGATTGTCTCTGTTCTCTTTGCCTGATTAAGCTCACTCATAAGCGGATAATCAAGGTCAACGCTACAATAGTTACCTATTGTTATGTTCTTAACTGTAAGTGCACCGCTGCAGTTGAATCTGAACATTGTGTAGTTACCGTTAGAGGCATGTGACTGTCCTCTGTTTCCTGCTAATACAACATTATCAGGATTTCCTGTAAGACCTTTGATAGTAAGATATTCTGAATTAACAACCATTCCATAAGGTACTGAATATCCCTCGGTCTTCTGTACTGTATCTGTTGCTGCCGGATCATCAATCCAATACACATATGGTGCAACATATACTGTCATTGGTTTGTCTGCTGTTCCATTCTTTAATGCATCTGCTGACAATGCCTTAGTAATATCGTTATATACATATGGGTACTGGGCAGCAAGCTCATCTGATAACGATCCATCAAGATATATGGCTGTCTCCGACAACTGGATTGTCTCACCCTGATACTTAATGTAAGTTCCACCGAATTCAACCGGATCAGAACTGTCCATTGGTGTGTAACCTTCTAATGTTTTGTTAATGTCTTTTACTGCTGAATACCTTGCAGTTTTTACTCCTGTTTCCTGTGCAAATGCATAGTATCCCTGTAATGGAGCTAAGTTGCCCGCAACAAGAACACCAGCCATGACACTGACAGCAACAGAAGCAATAATTTTGTTTCTTCGTATCATATTATTCCTCCTTATATTAAATTGTTTCTGCTTCTTAAGATGCTTTCATTATATTCACATTGTATTTTTATTAATACAAAAAAACAGCACGAAATCTTCCAAAATCAAAAAAATATGTAAAAAATCAGTAACATTTTCTCTATAAACGACCTATAATCAGTATATGATTTTGCTTCGTAAGATATTATTCATATACCAAGGAGACGGCAATGTACCATTTTATTAATGACAATTTCCACACGGATATTGCTACTGTGCCACCATCTTATAAAATGAAACATTTTCATGAACATAACAGATGGGAGCTGATGTTTATATATTCTGGTTCCTGCATCCTTTATGTAGGTGATGAAATATATATGTTAAATCCGGGCGGACTTGCTCTTATCCCACCAGACATGGCGCACATGACTACTTACCTCGCCGGAAGTGACCATACAAGATATGTGTTATATTTTAATAATGATGATTTAAAGTTGATTGCTGATGATTCCTCTCTGGATATAGAAAGCATTTTCCATAAACATCCTGTTGTCCATATACCAGAAAGACGACTTGATTATATATCATCAATTATCCAGAAGGTTATTGAATATATTATCGAGAATTATCACAATGACATAACTATGGCTGCTACTGCAGAACTTTTTAATATGAGTGAATCGAGCCTTTCCAAGAAATTTAAGGCTTTTACAGGCTTCAGATTCAGAGAGTATCTTATTAATGTAAGAACGCACGCAGCAGCAGACCTTTTAGTCAACACCAGCCTCTCTATTACTGAGATTGCTGACAAATGCGGTTTCGCCGACAGTAATACTATGGGCGGCACATTTAAAAAAATCATGGGCGAAGCGCCCGGAAGCTACAGAAAGAGCCATTAATTATATTTTTTTATTTTGGAATGGAGGTTATTATGGCAGATTTTATTTTACTTGATGAAGATTTCTCTGATTTTCCTATTGGTGAATTTCCTTATGATAAGAATCATTCGGCAATGGGTGAGTATCATTTTATCCATTATCCTGGATATTATGGTAAATGGTATGACCCGGTATGCAACCACACTTATAACGGTCAGGGGGCTTCCTGGATTATTTCTGAATATAATGGAAAACATTTTATGGAGCAGATGCGTATCCGCAATGACAAGCCACACCGCACATTTCCTATGCTCACAAGCGGTGACAGATTCTGGCGCGATTATACTATAACTGCAAGTGTGCGTATGTTTACTACCAAATGGGGCAATGCCGGCATTGGTTTTTGTTGTCAGAACTCTGCTAATCTTCTTGTCCTTGTTTTTGAAGAGCATGAGTTAAGACTTGAGTATCGTCATAAGGAGGAGGTTACTGTACTTGATTCTGTACCTTTTGATTACAACTGTGATGATACTTATGTACTTAAGGCTGAGATTAAAGGCAGCCATGTTATATGCAGTGTTGATGATAAGGTTTATTTTGACCTTGACACTGAATATGCAAGGCAGGGTGGCAAGGTTGCCATTACTGCAACTATCCCTACACAGTTTGGTTTTGTAAATGTTACTACTTCTGAAAGTACTGCTGCTTCTATTGATGCTGCAAGAAATGCTTATAAAGCTGAATGTGAAGATGCACAGGCACATTATCCTAAGATGAAGCTTCTTAAGAAAATTGACCTTAAAGGCTGCGGCACCGGAAGACAGCTTCGTTTCGGTCATCTTCTTGGCAATGGCGAGTATCAGATGGTTATGGCTCAGTGCCAGAAAAGAGTAAACCGTGATGCTTATGGAACAATCAGCTGTCTCACCGCATTTGACCTTGATGGCAATATATTATGGCAGCATGGTGAACCTACTGATAATCACGACATTGGAACTATATCAGCAGATATGCCTATGCAGATATATGATATTGACGGTGATGGCTTTGATGAGGTTATTACAGCCAAGAATTTTGAAGTGCTGATTCTTGATGGCAAAACAGGTGAAGTGAAGAAACGTGCCAAAACACCTTTCTCTACACCAGAAGAGGACGGAACTATTATCGGTGTTCCTGATAAAATCTACGCATTTGACAGAATTAATCCTGATGGTATGCGTATATGTAATTTCCGTGGTCTTGACAAGCCACGCGATATTCTCATTAAGGACCGTTATTGCAGAGTATATGCACTTAACGATGACCTTGAGGTTATGTGGCATTTCCAGAGTGATAAGAATACCGGACATTTTCCTTTTGCAATTGATATTAACGGAGATGAACATGATGAACTTTTAGTTGGTTATAACATGCTTGACTGCCACGGTAATAAAATGTGGACTATGCCTGTTAATGAAGACCATATTGATGAGATTGTTCCAGGCAGATTTGAGTCAGGACCACACAAAGGTACTAAATTCTTTGCCTGCGTTGCAGGAAAGGAAGGCTTCCTGATATCTGATTTTAACGGAAAACTTCTTAAGAAGGACGGCATAGGTCATGCACAGCGTGTAAGTCTTGCTAATTATCTTCCTAACCGCCCGGGCTATGAAATGGTTGTTGTTAATTTCTGGGGACACCAGGGAATTATATATTTCTATGACAGCGAAGGTAATCAGTTATGGGAAATGGAGAACGAGCTTAATGGCAATCTCTTAACTCCTGTAAACTGGACTGGCGACGGTCAGGACTTCATCCTTCTTAATGCTGATATAGAACGCGGTGGAATGATTGATGGCAATGGTATCCAGGTCGTTAAATTCCCTGATGATGGTCATCCTACCATGTGTGCTGAAGCTGTAAACCTCTACGGCGATGCCCGTGATGAGATTGTCACATGGGATTATGATTCAATGTACATATATACACAGGATGATGCACCTAAGGATGATGTATATGCACCTTTCAAGTATCCTGATTATAATGCTTCTAATTACCGCGGAGAGTATTCTTACCGTGAGAAGTGGTGGTAAAATTAAGACTATAAATGACTAACAGGGTTGCAGAGTATATAACACTCTGCAACCCTGCTGTATAATAAATCCATCAACATTTAATGAGTTTTTTCTCCAGACAGTAATGATACACTCCGTCTTCTTCAACGGATTTACATATGACATCTGCTCTTGCTTTGACTTCATCAATGGCATTCCCCATGGCCACTCCTGTACCAACAGCTTCTAGCATTTCAATATCATTTCTACCATCACCAAAAGCAATCGCCTCATCTTTCGATAATCCATAATAATTAAGCACTGCATTTACAGCATTTCCCTTACCACAATTCAATGGAATTATATCTGCTGCTTTATCCCACCATGCAGTTATCTGGGTATTTTCAGTTCCTTGCAGTATCTGGGCGTATTCTTCTTTTCTGCACGCACACATAATCTGGTAAATATCTTCTTTACATAACTCATCAAAATTATCTGCAATTGTCAATGTTTCATTTCCAAATTTAAAGTACTCTTCCAGATGCTCATCTGTGCCATTAGTAACAATAAAATGCTCATTGCTGATTGCAGCTGCTCTGTTCATTTTATTAAGATTTTGAATTATTTGATGTTTATCATTATTATTCAAGGGATTCCTGAAAATAATCTTTTCTCCAGCCATTACATATGAACCATTAAATGTAAGCAGCACATCAAATGTAATATCTTTGAATTTAGGGATTGAAAGATAGCCTCTGCCAGTTGCCATACAAAGCAATATTCCATTCTGGCGAAGAGAATTTAACGCCTTAACTGTTTTATCTGTCGGTTCTTTACATCCCATTTTCAACAATGTTCCATCTATATCAAAAAATGCTATTTTAATCATATATGGCTCTCCTGTACTGTATGATATAATACATTATTAAAACGTTCTCTTATCAAATCTCATATTTCTCGTTTTACCTTTTGAAAAATCATTACATTATAATAATACCATAGTTCACAAACTAAAAAAACACCCCAGAACCGAAATTCCGAGGTGTAATATACTTTTCTGGAACGTCGTAAGACGCACTGGATTGTTGAAATCTTATCTCTTTGAAAGCGTTTGTAGAGCGTGAAGAGCCCATAGATTGGGAATTTGTGTCTGGTAGTGTTACATATCTGTTATGTGCGTAGCACTACCCACACATTCCCAGAACTACTCATCACTTTATTGAAGAAAGAATATTATTCCATCTCAATGCCAATGTTATTAAATGTGTCGACTTCTAAATCCGCAAGTATCATATTAACTCTAATATATCAACCATCCGCAACAAATGCTTACACCGCCGTAATACTAGCATTTTTAATTTTAGTCTCTGATAGGTTTTCATTCCACCTGACTGTACATTCTGTTTCATAATGATATTTTATAAAATCAATTTGAGCTTTGACCCTCACTTTTGCCCCTTCCTTATTAAGAACCGCTGGAAGTCCAATCGAAGAAAGTTAAATTTTTCCAATTACTCTCTAGTTGAAAACATAGCGTAAATAACTGGCAGAAATATAATTATGAGTTGTAATGGTGAATCTTTCATTATAATTCCATATGCAAATATAATAACCAGACAGGCAATACTTACATATATTCCAATCTTACTCTTGTATATGTACACAATCAATGAAACTGCTGACACAACCAGTAATAACACAAATACAATTCCATATAATGTAACACTTACTGAATGAGCATTTCTTTTAACAATCAGGCTTCTTATGGTCAACCCACTCATAGCCAGCGATAAAATCACAGCTACATAAGCACTTATCCTCGTGCTCAGCTTATATTTTTTCATCTGTTAAATCTCCCTTTATATTTCTACACTGTAAACGATATCCATGAATCCTGACAATACTTACTATAAGCAGTGCCAATACTACAATATAAATAATCAGACTCATCATTACCGTGTCAGGAACTTTAAAATTAACAAATGCTATAATCAAGGCAAACACAATGTCGGCAGCAGCTATAAAATACCATTTATGTATATTCCGTTTATAATCTTTAATAAGTTCAATACTATTCATTCCCTTATCATTATAACCAGAATCAAGTTTATAAATGTTAATTGGCATTCTCTCATCATTCATTACTAATCCCTCCGCAAAAAACAACTGCTTAGTTACATATGTATTATACATTATTAATTTGTCGCTTTATTTATAAAAAATATCACTTTACAATTAGAATTTAAGATATTATGCTATTTTTATATTTAATATCATTGGAAGGAAGTAAAATGCATGCCAAGACCTATAAAAGATGGTAATAATTTTGAAATAAACAGAAGTATCGTTTATAACGGAAAAGATATTAATTTTCATATGCCATCAATGAGTGCATGTATAAAACATTATGAGATTGGTTTTCAGATATCTGGCAGTCATCATGTATACTCAACTGATGGGGAGTGGGATATTCTCAAAGGATATGTTGGAACAATGCCTCTTGGATTACAGCACCAGACCTTTTATACCAGCAATGAAACGCATAACAGCATACTTATTAAATATTCATTTGATATAGCTGATTATATAAAGTCAGAAATATCTGCTGTTGCATTTAACAGATTCTACGCTGAAAAATACCACATTCTGAATCAGGAAGACCAGCAAGTTGTCCGGAATATTTTTGAAAAGATGCTGACTGAGTATAATATTAATTCACCATACTCAGATTCTAAATTAAAGGCATTGCTTACATACTTAATTATATTTATTATTGAGCATGAGTTATTTCATGATATAAACGGCAGCCAGGGCAAGAAAATAAACAAAAATATCAATGATGTTATGAGATATATAGACTCTAATTATATGACTGATATAAATGTGAATAATATTTGTAAATTATTTAGCTTTTCCAGCTCTCATTTTTCAAGGCTATTCAAACAAAATACAGGAGAAGCTTTTTCAAGATATTTATCTAAAGTAAGATTAGAACATGCTATAGTTTTACTGTCAAATACTGATAAACCAATAGATCAAATTGCATATGAATGCGGATTTAAAAGTACAAGCTACTTTAGTTATGCATTTAAAAAGGAGTTTCTTGTTTCGCCACTTAAGTATAGGATGCAGATGAAGGGTTAATGTAATTAATGTCAAAAAACACCCCAGAACCGAAATTCTGGGGTGTAACATACTTTTCTGAAGCGCAATAAGACGCTTTGGATTGTAAATATTATCTCTTTGAGAACCAAAATTAACGTTTTGATATCTTGAAAAGCCTAGAAATACAGGGTTTGTGGTAATTGATGTTGCATACCTGTATCTTACGGTAGGCTACCCATTACCATCCACGACAACCAATCACGTTTTTCAAAGAAAGGATCACGACTATGAGTAAAATAATATTTGCAATGTATAACCAAAAAACCGACAGCGTCGAAGTCACTCTTGATAATCAGTTCCACATCACCTTCAACTGTCAAAACTGCAATGCTCAGGTCAAGTTGGCAGACCCGCTTGATATTGCTTATCTTACCCGTCTTGCGAGAGAGGAACCGGGATTCTATGCCAGTCTCGCTTCAAGGAAAGGTGGATTGCAAGGGTATGTGGAGGCGATGGGGGAGTTAAATTAGGAGATTCTCATTTCAATCTCCTATTTTTCAAACTCCCAAGACACTTTTACATATAAAAAATTCTCAGTTGAAAATATAACTTTCCTGCAAAGTCATCTTAAATCTCTATATTTTGTTGTTTCTATGGCACATCACTAAAATTCCCATCATTTTTCTCTCTTAAACGTAGGAGTATACATGAGGATAAATAATTATTCGAACCAATAACAACATTGTTTTTGTGGGCAAAATCCAGTAGTTTTATTCAGATTTCACCAATCGTTTGAATATATGATATCAATTGATTATAGTTTTTATCATCGAACAAATTACCTTGATAAACCATGGAGCACAGTTCTTTTACCATTGATAATATATCTTGACTTACATTTGGTTCTATGTCTTTTAATATTCCATCAATTCGTTTCTTTATCTCATCAAGATTATCAGAAAGATAATGCCTATCTTCTTCATCAATAAGATATTCGCGATTTTTAGAATACATCCATAATTCCTCACCTATATCTGCTATACGACCAAGCCAAATATTTATCGGTTTCTGTTTTTGAAGAATATATTCACCTTCAAAGCAATCTAACATCTTTTGCGTTACTTCAATAGGATATGGAGAAGCTAAAGGATCCATTTCTTCTTCCTCCCCTAAGTTAATGGCATTGTAAATATATTGAAATGCCTTTTTAGGAAACTTAAGTGCGTTCGGGATAATTTCACCGATATCGTTTGTCAGCAATAAGATCAAATAATCATATGGTGATTCCGCAAATGGAATAGCATTAATTAGGAAATCATTCATCATCTCCTCATTTGCTGGGTCAAATTTTCTTAGCAATATTGGATAACACATAAATGTATTGTCAAAATGCGAACTTTTAGGTAACACAGCATCGTATGAGTTCGTTAATTCTGTCATTACACTATTGACCTCATCTATTTCTGCTTTCCGGGATGATAAAAACCAGCCTTTAACTTGGTATTTGTTGTAATTATTATTAGGCATATGAGATAAGTAGTATTCACAACACATATATACCTCAATACCAACTCTGTCTTCAAGGGCACATAGTTCTATATGTTTTCTCTGGTGTTCATCATCCAATGTAATATCATCAAAAAATTGCTGAACATTTGGTAACGCTGCTAGAGCTTTTTTTAAGTTATAAATCACCAAGCGCTTCGCCGGTTCCTCTTTTTTTATAAAACCAATTAATTGGTCTGCAAAATTTTCGATGCCATCAAAGTAATCTCGTTTCGCTTTAGTAAATAACTTCGGTATTTGAGGATTCTCTTCAAACGGACGATTTTCTCTCGGATATGACAAATGTGCAACCATCATATTGTTATAGCGATTATGTAAAGTGTCAAATATACTAGCAGCATTACCAAGTTTCCTATTACCTAATAATTTATGTAAACATGCAGAAATTGCAGCCAACAAATCACACGCACATTTACGAACATCGAGCCAATGTTCAATCCATGCATATACTGTATCAAACTCATAATTACTTTCTATAGTTCTCAACCATAAACCATTAAACTCTTGATGAAAAGTAATAATTATGTTCCTTTTGGGCATTTCTTTGTGTGCATCATTAGGAATTTGATAGGATTCCAGTAAATCAATTTGAGGCTTGATAGCATCCGCACAATATGTTTCGAAAATGGGAAGTGTGCGGCATATATCTGTCAGCCTTGAAACACTTTCATTATTGCTCTTTTTTATATCACTTGTTCTAAGTAAATACTCGACCTTTATTTTTTTATTATCATCACTAACTTGAATCTTGTGAGAATTGGTTTTACATTTGAGATAGTCAAGTATCCTCATAAAATTGACTTTTACAAACTCGTTGTATTCTTCTTCATTTCCACAAAAAGTTGAATACATTAATGATGATACAGCTTTAATCGAATAGTTTTCAACCTTGTCCCACAAATCATTCAAATTGATTTTTGATGATAAATTCATCGAATGATCAATATTGTAAAGCCAATCTACAATAACGGCATACGATTCTACATCTTCAATGTGCGTAAAATCAATTTCTTTTAATTTTAAATATAAGGCCGAACTCAAGCAATAAATGTCAGTTTTTGAAGTTCTAAAATTAGGGATTGAATCACGTAATTTGATCATGTGCTGAATATTAGTATTATCTGGCATCATTTCAGACATCTTTTCTAGGGTATTCAATTCGTATTCATAATCTTTAAAGGCCGCAAAGGGGCAAAGTTCTGTTGCCACAAGTATTAATCCACCATGCTCATACGCGTCATCAAACATTGCCTTATTCGTTTGAAAATACCGCATTACACTTCCCGAAAAAGCACCACGAATTGCTTGAACAAAACATGATAAGTCCGATTCACATAACCACATATTAACAACTTTAGCATAAAATTTATTCTTGTCAAAATCGAATTCCGGATAATGAGAAAACAAAACTGATATATCTGAATCAGATACAATCTTTGCAATAGAAAGAGCAGTCTCATCAAGAGGAATATATTCATGTAATCGGTTAATAATATGCTGCGATCGTACAGGATGCAACCCCTCAATATAGTCGCCATCCGAGCTAATATGTACCAAAAACTCATCAGCCAAGCTTTTAAGTACCTCACCAATATCTAAATCGGTTTTAACAGTCAAATTGCTAATTAGAGACTTTGTTTCAAGCTTAATACCACACACATCAGCAAAACAAACTTTTCTGAGAATTTCAAATTTGGTTCCTCCTGCCGATGCGTTGCCAATTTCCTTCATTTGCGCAGAAATTCGTTCGTTAATCATCTCGCCATGAGTCAAAAGATACACATACTCTATAAGAAGTTGACGTCCTGCAATCTTTGACCACGCATTTTTCCAATCAGTAATATCTCCATGCAACTTTCCCTCTTTTTTGAGAACACTATATATGTTCTCAGCCTCTTTTTCATTTAGTATAGGTTTAATAATTTGCAAATGATGAAGATTACTTATGTCACCACCATAATTATACCAGTCGTTTTCGCGAGAAGTAATGAGTAATTTATAATGATATGTTACACCTGTTTGCATGAGTTGAGCCAATAAATTCCATTCGCTTAAATGAGCATCTAGATTATCAAGTAAAATAAGCGGCTTTTCACCTATTCGCGTACGCATACGAAAATACTCAACAATATGCCCTAACTCCGCATTGTTGTTACATCTTATAATTTGATAAGGTGTATATTCATCATTTAATAATGATATTGCTCTTAATGCAAGCGTGGTTTTTCCTTGCCCACTGGATGTTTTGATAATGGTAATTGTGTTTTTTTCAATAGAATCAATTATTTCATTTTCGATAATTGGTCGTACCACAGGTAAATTATTTGCAATATCTGAAGGTGTAGCTTTTTTTCCTTCATAGTAGTCTGAAAAATATTCATCAGATTTTGAGAATCGAAGTCTTTGGATCCACGCATGAGCTGGATTTTGAGGCCCTTTACTTATGTCGAATTTTACATTTTCAATACACTGCGTTATTTCTCGATAAGAAATTTCTCCTCGATTCTCCATTTTATCAAAGCATAATAATTTTATACTGTTAGCGAATAACGAAATACTATCAGTATTAATCTCAAAATTCTTTATTAACAAATCCTCAATACTTTTTTCGAGAAAATCTTTTTTTACATTTTCAAAGGATAACCGTTTGATAAAATCTTCGAAATCAAAATCATTCCAATTCCACAAAAGAGTCTCCTTTTTTATGGCATTGATTTTAGTTTTCCAGAATTCTTTAGAATTTTTATCAAGATTTCCTAAAAACAATTTACTTAAATTCCCGGTTGCAACGGAGAAATCATACACCAGCTTAAAGTACCTATTCTTATCAATCAAGTATGCTTCAAGATAGTTTTTTAATACACTATCCATAAAACTTGCGTCTTGCCGTTGAGTAGAGTACTTTAGCTGGATGTGCGTAATTATTTTACTATCATCACTATATTTTACAGAGTCGATATCTTCAATTCCTTCAAGAGTAAAGGTTGTATTAGCATCGGCTGATAAAATTAAATTGCACGAATACAGAAACTGATAAGAGTATCCTTTCAATGCAATTTGACCACCATCTCTTGATTCCTGTAGTTCCTGAATATTAACTTTAGCAACAGATGTTTTCTTATTTGATTTTCGCTTCTTTTTCTTTGCCACGTTGAAATCACCTTTCCTCTTTTTGCTAATCACTTAAACCTCACTTTATACCCCTCTATAATGCCACATGTCTTACAACCAAATTTTTCATAAGTTTGTAATCAGAATCTTCATATTAAAAAGCAAATATATCCTAATCTAATCCCAGTGAAATATATTTTGATAAACAATGCTCAATACTTTACATCATTGGTATTATAGCCTTTTATTCTTTTAACCTTTAACTTAGCCATTATCCTGCTCTATAAGTATCTTCATATTGCTTTCTGCAGCCCTATGATATTTTATCCAATCCCATATAGCTATACATTTTCTCATAGCAGAATCAGCTTGATTATTTTTTATAGCCTTATCTAAACTTAATAATGTTGAGTCATCTTTTAATGCTTTATCAATGAAACTATATAACTCATCCGGATCAATTTCATTTGGATTCATTAATGGTATTTTTGATAATGTCTTACTTAAATTATTATACTCATAATATTTAAGCATAGACAACTCCATTTTAAAATAACCTTTTTTTACCTGTTCTTTTTGATTATCTGACAAAAAATCCATTAATGAATCTTTCATGCACCATTTTGCTCTCTCACTTATATGTTTTATATTATCGCAATTGTTAACTAACTTACATACTGGTAGCACTGACTTTCCATTATATAATTCCGGTATTGTCTGTTCTAATAGCATATTATCATCATATTGAAGATCTGATTGTCCTAATACATATCTATATAATTGATTTAAACTTAATCCCTTATATCCAACTTGTCCAAATTTACTATATACTCCAACTCCCACCACAAAATCAATATTATCATTTGTATCTTCTAATCCAGTTGCTATATATAATTTATCAGTTGGTTTATTTGTTTTTACTAGTTCATAAAGTTGTTCTTTTATTCTTCGCAATTTCTTTACTTCATATTTAACATTATTTGATAAAATTGCATCATACAAACCTCCATAATCCGATAAATAAATGCCATTCATTGTGATACTTTTGCCATTTTCAAAGGTAAATGTTTTTTCAGATATTGTATCTTCTTCATCAGTATCATTCCATTCAATAAATATTAATCTGTCTTTCAGTTTTTCCAACTGATCTTCTTCAAGGCACTCTGCTATTGATGATAATATTCTTCTCACATTTGCATCATTAAGACTATATCCTATAAAAATGATAGGATTTTCCAAAAATATAGTCAATAACTTGGCACTTAAATACGCACTTTTTTCGATAAAATTATGATAATCTTGTTTGTTAATAATAATTGAAGATGGTTTCATACAGCATCCATGTATTTTATATATTTCTGCCATTTCCAATAACTGTGAAAATAATAGTTCGTTTTGTCCTACATATGTCTGAAAATCACTTCCAAAACAATTTTCAAAAAAGAGATCATAATTTGTTGTAATTATGCTACTTATATGTTTATTCCCAATTTTCTTCAATTTTTCTATCTCTGCACTATATCTGTTTGATAGCTTACTACTATTCTTTTTAAAGTAATCCGCCATTGCTATTTTTAATGCAGATGTTCCTAATTTTATTTCGTTATCATACTCTTCTCGCTGTTCTTCAAATTTTTGACTGTGAAACCACACCTGATTGAAATCTTTTTCTATTTTTGTAGCAACCACAGGAAGTAACATATCTTCATTACCATTTATCTCCAATTTCGCCTCTGATACATAATAGCCGTATGGTTTATCTAGATAATCTGCAAATATTTTCAATAACTCATCCCATTTTGGAAGCCCTAAATATCTTCTTGAAAGACCAGAGCCAACAAATAATGTTGGAAGTGCATTTGACTTTGATAATATATCAACTATTTGCTGTGTAATTTTCCCCATATTTCATAACTCCCTTTTCATTTTATACAATGTCTTGTGTGCTGAAGTGATAAAAGAGAATCCCTTATTTTATCATATAAATCTTGCGCCCCAATTGATTGAAGTACTTTATTGTCGAACTCTCTACGTGCCGGATCTTTTAATTCATCTTCAATATCCATAACTTCTCTGTTCTTAATAATATCAAATAGTCTAATAATCTCTTCCGCATCCGGTTGAGATATTTGATCAATATCTATCATATACATATTTTTCAGTCTAGCACTACTTGCATCAAGCACTCCCAACCCTCTTCCGAATCCTATCGCTTCTATTGCAAACATTCCATATATGGAATTCAAAACAGCATGTACCAAATCAGAATTAATCCTTTCAGATTTTAATAACATTCTAGTAAAACGCTGATCCACAAAAGTTCTTTCCTGAAATTTTGCCACAAACAACCTTTTGTCAGGATTCAATGCCGTAACAAAATCAGCTCTTGACGCATCATCCATTTCATACCAATAACACCCAGGTTTTTTTAATGCAATTGGAAGTGGTTTTCCAACGCCATTATTTATGTGTTCAAACTTTTCTATCCAAGTAAGTGCCCCTTCATGCCCCAACTCTTCTAATTCTCTTTTACTTCTATGGCAACAAAATGCTTCTATGTCTGTTTCTGCATCATATGATTTTAATCTAGCTGGATTTTTTAGAACCGGACGTATATATTCTTCTTCAATATCATTTGTATCGGAAGGATAAAATAAATCGTTCCAGCCTCTACGCTCTCCTCGCCTAACATCTAAGAATTTTGAAACAGGTACTAATTTATTCACCAACTTTTTCATCCATAACACATCATGAAAAAGAGTATTAATTGTAAGTCCATAATTTGTTATATTATTAATCTCCTCATAACTGTACTGTTTAAATGTCGCCAACTTAGGATCCAACATTTCGTTCAGAATAATGCTATTTACTAATACTTCAACCTCGTCATCCCCTATACTATGTATATCTTTTCTTACTAACCAAAATGATACTTTATGTTGTATATCAGGTTGTGAAATAATTTTCTTCTGCATTATTAATAATGTACCAACAACATCAGCATTTTTAAACCATCTCTTATTGTCACTTGCAACTACTGCTTCTATATCATAATAATATTGCAGTGCATCAAAAAATTTTCTTCCAATATCTGTTCCCAACCATGAATTTGATAAGATAATTCCAAGTTTTCCATTAGTATCTAATAATTCATACAACTTAAATGGTATAAAATTATATAAATCTGTTTTACCTAACGTAAATTCTATACCTGTATTATCTTGTATATTCTTTCTTATTTGAGTAATAAACTCCTGTTCATCTTTCGCGATTTTATTATATTCAACAAATGGTAGATTAGATATAATTGCTCCAAACTTCGGAATAATCCTTTTTATTTCACTTCCATCAATTGGACTTTTAATCTTAATTTCATCGCCAACATTAACAGAAAAAACGTCTCGTTGAAACATATTTAATGGTATATTTATTGCCTGAATATCTGTTATTGATATATTAGCAATCTGAAGTGGATATGCGTATTTATCCGAGACCCAAGTACTAACGAAAGCCTTTTCCGTCATTGCAAATCTTTTAGCCTTATTCTTAATTATAGCTTTTGCAATTGTACCAGTTCCAGCACATAAATCTGCACAATCTTTATTCCAATCATCTACTGTGATTCTAGATAAGAAATCAGCCAATATTGTAGGTGTTGCATATTGTCCTCTTATCTCTCTTTTTGAAACATTAACTGTTTTCTCTAGTAATTCCTGTAATACTGATTGATCTATTTTGTCTATATTGTTATCAACTAAAAATTGATTAAAATCCACAATATCAATCCAAGTATCCTCTGGTACTAACTCATTGAAATCAACTTTTTTGAATATATTGTAAAAGTCTCCTTCATCAATTATCTGTTGAATAATTTGATTTCCATTCTCTGGTGATATTGTAAAATCAATTTGATTAATTTTATATGCACAATTATGATATTTCTTTATTGCATTAGCAAACATAATTCTGTTAGTCCAATTTAACAATATTGTTTTTGCATATGCAGAATACATATTGTTTTCATCTTTATCATACTCTTCATGAAAAGCATTCCACCATACTTTAATTCTACTTTCCATTCTTGTATTACGACTTGCTTCTATTGTGATATTTTCTGCAACTATCTCTTTGTTTCTCTGTATCAATTCCGCCATTATTGACTCTGAAACAGTCCCCGTTATTGATGATGTAGTAATTTTTCCAGTAACTAAAAAATCATTTACGGTTAATACAATATCTTTAATAATTGGTAACCATTCATCCTTATATGTACTAACATCTTCTCTTGATTTAATATGACTTGTCCCATCCCATACTTTAGCTTCCTCAAAAACACCTTGCTGATTCTGTAAATATAATTTACCATATGTAAAATTCCATATGACAAAACTATTTAATCCTAATGCCTTTGCCTTCCTTGTTGCATCTGCAATCAATGCCTCATCCGTTATTAATACATCGGGCATTTTGAGTTCCCAGCCTTGTAATATTTTAGTCTGTGCCTCATCTTCATACAATAAAACATCTGGAAACATACTCTTCTTATTTACAGAGAGTGTACTTTCTCCACCTGCACTCTTAATCTTTAACCCCAATCCATTCAGCATTACTTTTATCTCTGAAATAATTACGATTGCCCAACTTCTTTCATTTCTTCTGATAATTGTCCCCATACACTTCACCTTCATCTTTCTTTAAATTCTGCTATGAGATTTTCCTCTTTTATATATTTACGAGTTTTTTTATCTAATCCTTCCCATGCTAAGAATAACCTTCTTTTTGCTACATCAATATAATCTATTTCCTCTTTTTTAAACAATGCAACATCTTCATTCTTTTCAATTCCGATAAAATTTCGTCCTTCCATCAACGCTGCCACTAAAAATGATCCGCTACCAAAAGTATTATCAAGTACTATATCCCCTGGATTTGTATATGTTCTTACCATATATCTTCCCAGTTCTATAGGCTTTTGTGTAGGATGAAGAACTGCACCTTCTGATTCTGCTGTTTTAATATAAATAACATCTGTAGGATAACGCTCTCCATCACTTGCTACATGCACAGGTTCAAAGTCCCCATAATTACCACTAAGCTGATTTTTTCTTATTCCCTTATCATATGGTTCTCCCTTTGTCATTTGAGGATGATATGTTGGCTGTTTTTTATAAAAAACACAAACATCTTCATGTTTTCTTAATGGTTGCTTTTTAGCATTCAAAAAATTAGTTGGCTTTGATTTTTCCCATACCCACTTATACTTATAAATATTAGGCTGGCTCAAAATCAATTTTGCAGTAAAAACTCCATTAGATGTTAAAACAATTGCCCCATTGGGTTTTATTATTCGATTATATTGTTTCCATAACTCATCTAAAGGAATATAACTATCCCATTTATTTTGTGTCATACCATATGGTAAATCACACAAAATCATATCCACACTTCCATCTGGTATCTTTTTCATATACTCTAAGCAATCGCCTTCAAACAATTTGTTAATCACATTACTCATATCTATATTATTTTTTTCGCTATTCATGCCTCGTCTCTCCTCGAACATTTTTCTGTTTATAATATATCATTTTATTTTATCGAACACAAGTTCTGGTATCTATTTTTTCATAGAAAAATCCAAAATAAATTTTAACATATATCTTCTGCTTTTTCTACTTATAAAGAAACACCTTTATTGCACTTTAAGTATCATAAAGGCTATTAAAACTTTTTTTGTCACAATAGCCTTTGATAATTTATCTCCCCTCATACACCTCCCACAATCTCTTCTGTTCCGCTCCTATCCGTAATATCTCCTGCAAATCTCTTGCCATTGCCTCAACATTAGCGTCCATCTGTTCAACAGTACCAGTACGATTACCTGCTGTAATCTCCCATTGAACACTCTCTTTATCAATGTCCACATTGCTCTGATGATTGAACACATTCAAAGAACCCGTTACATAGATTTCCAATGCCGTTGCAATGTACTGAGCTTCTTTTTCTTCCTGCTCCCGCAACAGGTTATAAAGGTCCTCCAAAATCGGCATATTCTCCGGCTTCGGGTCATTGAGATATTCGTTGTAAACCAACCGTACACAACGGTCAATAATGGTTTTCTGCACCGGCTGCAAGCCCTCCTTACCGCCCACGATCAGCTCACACAAGCTGAGGATAAAGTCAGACTTGAGTGACAGCGGGCTTTCATCATCCGAATAGTCCAGATTCAGATCCATCGGATTGATATAGTTGGTTGAAGTAGGTGAGATCTTGATGACCTGCCCATGCAGACGCTCAACAAGAGGTGCGTACTCCGCTTCCGGGTCACAGATAATGACATCATCACTGGTAAGCAAAAAGCAGTTGGCAATTTCTCGTTTTGCGCTGAAGGACTTACCGGAACCCGGCGTACCCAGAATCAGGCCGTTGGGGTTTTTCAGCAGCTTTCTGTCCACCATGATGAGGTTGTTGGACAGAGCATTGATGCCGTAGTACAGAGCTTCTTTCCCGTTCTGGAACAGTTCCTGCGTAGTGAAGGGCACAAAGATAGCTGTGGAACTGGTGGTCAGTCCTCGCTGGATCTCAATCTGATTGAGACCCAGCGGCAGACAGCTCATCAGCCCTTCTTCCTGCTGGAAGTCCAGCCTGGTCAGCTGAC
>ERZ780010.81-NODE-81-length-24572-cov-3.4288_pt1 | contig 24572 bp, 28 predicted proteins | sample MGYA00511871_ERZ780010 | MGnify/ENA primary metagenome ERZ780010 (study PRJEB29588, sample SAMEA2162138) | human gut metagenome | biome: human gut; feature: human-associated habitat; material: faeces | place: Denmark | collected 2008/2010 ... | reverse complement strand
CCTTGAGTACACCACTACCAATAAGTCCATTAGCTATAATACCAATCTTAGTATAAATAGCTTCATAACCTTCAAATCTAATCCAATATCTTTGGTTATTAGTATATGATTCAGAAGGAGTACTATAAACTTGATCAGTACCTTTCCACGGACCTTCGTAATTAAGAACATAGCAATTACCATCAGCAGGGTCATATACATAAGGAGCTTTATACTCATCAGAAACATAAGACTTAGTAGAATCGTAAATACCTTGAGGATAAATAATCTGATTATGTCCATTAGAACCCGGAAGTCCATTCGTTCCAGTAAGCTTAAAAGGAGTACTCCAATCTAATTCAAGACGACCAAGTTCATCGCTGTTATTATTATAAGAAATACGAGTTTGGATACACCAAATATAAAGTTTCTCTTGAGTAGGAACAGGAACTGTTAAACTCCAATCATCGGGAATACGTTGTTTAGCAATTGTAGAGTCAAATGCAGCACTAGGAGCAGTATCGCTTCCTAAAGAATATCTAGCTTCAATAGAAATTCTAGGAACTCCATCAATACCATTACTACCATTTACTCCGTCTTTACCAGCAGGACCAGTATCACCTTTCTTACCAGCTTCACCAGTAATACATACAGGATCTTCCCAATATCCTTCAATAGCATTACTAGGAAGAATAGTTGCTTTAGTCATCCACATATAAGGGAATTTAGTAGTAAGAGTTGGAAACTCAACAGTCCAATCAGCACCCGGATTTCTATCTGATCTAGTAATACTAGGATGTTCTGTTGCACTAGGAGAACTAGCAAATCTAAACTCAGTATGTTTACCGTCTTGAGCATCGCCATCTCTACCATTAACAGGAATAACATCTGACCAACTAACTACTTTATTAGAAGAACCATCAACAGTACCAATACATTGCCACCATTGTCCATCATTAGAATCTGGACTATCTTTCCAACCAGAAGGGATTAATTCTTGACTAGTAGGTTTAGTAGGAATAATAGTAGACTTAGCATAGATATAAGTTTTCCAATTAGGAACTGTACCATCTGTACCATCTGTACCATCTGCTCCAGGTTTTCCACTCATAAGTACAGGACCTGCCCAATTACTTGCAAGAGTTCCATCAATATTAATCTGAGCAAATATTCCCCAAACAGCACCGCTACCACTAGGAATAGTAGTAGACCAAGCAGAACCGGGATTAATATTATCTTCATCAAACGGAGGAGCGTTAACATAATCAATAGTTTTTTGGTACATCATACAAACTCCAACACCTGATTGTCCATCTTCTGCATTAATACGAATAGGAGCGCTCCATTGACCTTCGAGTTTACAATCATTAAACATTCCAATAGTCATCCATAGATACTGTCCTTTATCCATTGCAGGAACAATATCTGACCATTCTGAACCGGGATCGTCAGCATTACGATTAATAGCAGGCGCATCACTAGGAGATGTATTAACTGCATACTTAAAGTTATAATGCTTTCCGGCAACACCATCTTCACCAGTACATTTAATAGGAGTAGACCAACTTGTTACTTTACCTGTTGCACCACGTAATTCACCAACTGACATCCACCAAATACCAACAACTGTTGGAACATCTGACCATCCTGCTGGAATAATATCTTCCCCCGTAGGAGGATCAGGCTGTGTAGCAGATTGTTTAAACACAAATGTCTTCCAATTAGGAACAGTACCTGCTTTACCTGCTGGAATACCAAACTCTAAATCATATAACGGAGTACCAGATTCATCTTCACCTTTATATACTACTTCGGCAGTAGGAGCAGCATCAGCAGGAAGAGCTAAAGCAATAGCCTTATCAAACTTGGGAGTCTTACCTGCTTCTCCAGTTTCACCACCACTTCCGTTATTCTTAACAACAAGATCGGCATCTCTTACACCACCATTGAACCAAAACTCTTGTATCGTACTATTTACTCGAATACCTACTGTTAAACCAACAGCACGTAATTCAGCAGGGATATTAGAAAGAGCTTCGGCAATAGAACTATAAGGACCGTACTTAAAGTCAAGATTAGGAAGTGGTTTAAAATCTTTATCAGTTGCATTGTTATTAATCAACTGACCAACAGTAATTGCATTCATATTATCTTATACTAAAATTAAGTTTAATATCTTCTTTGAAACTTCCCATAGGAGAATAGAAGAAGTAAACAGTATAATGAATACCATCGACTACCTCATTATTAATCATTCTACGATAAGCACCATCAGCAGGAGCAACTTCTTTCCATAATGTGGTAGTTAGAACATCTCCAAATTCAGAGTTATCAAGAGATACACTATCTGGAACAATAACAAAATGAATACTTTGTTCTTGTTTAATAATGATGTTTTGATTCTCTTCATCTTGAACATTTAACTCAACATGAGGAAGAGCAATAATATCTGCAACACTCATATTCTTAAATGTAAGAGGCGGAATATCAGTATGACCAATATAAACACTAATTGGTTTAGATACTATCGCATCTTTACATTCTAATCGTAGCTGAGCAATAATATAATTAATAAGAAGATCGGCTTTCTTTTCTTCTCCTAATTGATAAGCAGCGCAAGCAGCTTGAAACATATTCCAACAATTAATGACTTGACGATTAATCCCTTTACAAGTAGAAGTACAATCTTTAATCAAATCAATACCTAAGTCGGAAACCATAATCAACAACTTAGTATATACACAGTTGTATTTGAGAGGAACAGTAAGATACACATAAGTACCATCTTCGTTTTGTATCATAAGCAAACTAATTTAGAATACATTTCATTTACGTTTTCTTTTTGTTCTTTGGATAAATCCTCATACACACTTTGCATATGTTGTAAAACAATGCAACAGTAGTACATACAAATATCGTCATTATTAACGACATATCCAAGAGAACTGAGATGTGCCATTTGCACACCTCGTTCTATTGATTCATCAATAACTCTTTCAAAATTAACTTCCATTACTTCAATGTGTTATTCGTTATATAAGTAATGTAAGACTGAAACTTAATGTTCAACTTATTACTAAAACTAAGTATCTTATCTTCTTTGCTAAGACTAGCATTATAAATAATTTCAATAATTGATTTCCCAATAGCAGCCATCCATTGTTTCTGCATGAAGTCAGAAGGTTTAGCACCATTAATCTTATACATAGATAAAGTAGAAAATACCGTATAATATTCAGCATTTATAATGTTATGAATATTAGACACTATATTATCTTTATTAGTATCAATATGATTATTAATAATAGTAGTAGAAACAAAAGAAATAATTCGCATAGCAGAAGCATACATTGAATCTTCAATAGCAGCCTTACACTTATCCTTATCTTTATTTACTATATTCTTCGTAATATCAGTTACGAACGTAGATAACTCAAGTAGCGACAACGATAGTTTATCAAGTGTTGTACTTACTTTAATTACAAACTTTTCTGAATCAGATTTCTTACGATTGTCTAGCCATTTATAGAGAAGTAAGAATATAGCAACTACGACTACGGATGCTATACCTTGACTAAGTGCGGATTCTAATATTTCTTTCATGATGTAAATGAATAAAGGGATTACTATTAGTAATTAGACCAATAGCAATCCCTTTAATTAATACTTAGCTTTTTGTTATACTATCTGTTCTAAAACTTATTCCTCAGAAGTAACAGGTTGACCGTCCACTGAAGAAAGAGCAGTAAAGATTTTATCAAGAGTACTTATTGATGCAGAACCAGTAGGAACAGCAAGATAAACAATACTCTTAACGTTTTCAGTATTACCGCTTCTAAGATTACGGGAATTGTAGAATGTCAAAGCGTAAGTTGTCCAGCCTGTCGCACTCGAACGAACAGGAAGTTTGTACAACTGAATAGCGTCACGTTCAGTAGCATTGATACCTTCTGCACCAATACAACGAAGTTGCAATTCTTTCAAGAACGCATCATCATTAACAGGAGCAACACCTTTAGTATTAACTTTAACAATAACACCAAACAGTTTATCACCTGCAACAACATTCCAATTCTGATAATCTTTAGCAGTGATAGTAATCTTAGCAGCCGCAGCAGTAGCAGTAAATCCTTCGTTTTTACCAAGAGCTTTAAGTTCATCTGCTAAACGTTTTGCAACAGTAGTAGCAGTATCTCCTTCGGTAGCACGAGTAGAAGAACTCCATTTGTAACGTTCGTTAAGAACAGTTCCCGGTTTTACCATAGTAATGGTATAATCCTTATCCTTTACGGGGGTGGGAACAGTAATGTCAACACTTAGATTAGTACCTGCTGCATATTCAGTCTTTGCATATTCAAAGCGATAAGTGTCTATATCAAGAACACTATTGTAATAATCGCTAGCATTAGCAAAAGCTCCGCCACCTATAAATATAGAGAAGCGGGGAATACGTCTAGCAGGAGTATCTGTAATAACCGCACCAGTATCATCATACAATACGATTGCGCCTTCCGCAATACCAGCTTCACCTATCTTATTAATACTAGTAGGAGTAGTGGCAAGAGCGACGTTTTTAGCGAAAAGAAGTCTTTCCATATTATTCTAATTTAGATAATTCATTTGAAACTCTCTCGTAACTATCATTATTAGAGATAGCATTATAAGTATTAACTGCTCGTTCAATAACTTTCTGCATAGCTATATCGGATAGTTCGTTAGTAGTATCTGTTTCAAGATTAACAAGAGTAGGATATTTAATATAAGTTACTATAAACTTAGTTACATCAAAGTTTCCAATAACTTCAATACCATCTTCTAGTTTGTAACAAATAGGACTAACTACAACTGATTTACTATGATAATCATTTTGAGTTTGAGGAACATAATCAATTTCAATCAATCGACATTTTGCTAGTACATCCCCCGTAAGGGAACTAACAGATATCAAATACATTATTTGCGGAATAAACACAGTAGTATTAATTCGATAACCTTTACCAAAAGTAATATCTGTTTTTCTAGGACTAACAATAGGACGATTAACTAACAAAGGATCAAGTTCGTTAAGTCTTATAACATTATCAGAGATACCATCGAGTTTGCGATTACCTTTACGAGAGAATATATCTCTAACATAATTAATACTTTCGGTATTAATTAGTTCATCAATTTGTTCGGGAAGTATTGCCCGAACAGTTTTCATTCCCATTTGTTGTGCAAGTAGCACGAACCGATCATGTATCTCTGTAATCTTCATAACAATAGTTATAATTGAACCTTAATTTCCAAACCTTTACGGAACTGAGCATTCTCTGGATTATTGAAATAAGCAATTGCTTCTTTCATATTAGAACCAATAAATGCTGCTTCGGGAGTAAGTATTGTCTGATTAACATCAGAACGAACAAGTTCGCCTTTAGCAATAAGTTCTTCAATAAGAGCTTGGGTAGTAAGGTTGTTGTTGTTAAACATTTTGTTGAATTTCTCCGGTTCACGAATAGCGTAATCATCGAGCATCTTTTCCTTAATACTTTCATCAAGATTAAGACTTGTGATAACATCTGTTCCAGTAGAAGCACAATAACAAACAAACATTGCTTTGAACTTTTCTGCATCATCAAGAAGATCGAGATAATTTCTACGAGCTTTATTAGATTGAATGCGAAGACGTTTAGCTCTATTCTGTTCTCTCTGTTCATCACGAATATAGAAACGAACACGAGGATTAAAATGAATAACCTGTGTATCTTTTGCTACATCCGTATAGAATAAACAGTGACGGAATGCAATGTAATGTTCAATGTTATCGGGACGTCCATATTGATAACGAGTAGACTCTAAAGCATTAAGCTCAATAACATAGTTATTGATAGCTTCTTTCAGCAACTTAGCAGTAGACTTATCAGCGTTTTCATATGCTTCAATAATAGTCTGTTCTTTAATTGCGTATTTCAGATAATCTTCCTTTCTTCTCCAACGGAAATCACAATTGAATTCGTAACCATCCATAGGAACTGGAATAGAGATATTCTGAAACCAACGAGAAACTCGTTCTTGGAACTTAGTATCATTAGCGGAGCAACCAACGATAGCAGGCATGTAAGCAGCCATTTCTTCTGCATTACTAGCAAGCATTCTAGCCGAATTGATACTTCCACCGATACTATCATGACGATCTTGAATATATTGTCTGTTGATTTGTCTATAAACAGAACCAACTGTAATATCGGCAGTAAGACCAATTTTAATCTTTCTTACTTCTTTGAATTCTTTATCTAAACCATCTTTCTCTTTAAGAGCTTCTGTATAGGTTTCTTTCAAAGTCTTTTCCTTATTGGATTTAGTAGGAGCTTTGGGAGCAGGATTAGTAACGGCAGTATTAACACCGTTACTAGCAATACCTGCTATATTAATCCCTTTTTCTATTTTTCCTTCCATTATAATATAAGTTTAAATGTTACAATGAGCAACGAAGAATAAACATCTTCTCAGCACGATTAACTTGCAGACCGCGAGACATCTTAACTTCGTAAGTAGACTTATCAATCTCAGTAGCAATTGCTCTATCAGGAACAGCACCCCAAGATGGAGGAATCGGAGTAAGACCTTTAAGAACACCAACAAGATAAGACTGACCTTTCATACGAACCATACGAATATTACGTTCTCCATTATAAGTAGAGTTGTCAATGAACATCAACTGATGTGAACACATTGGCAAACCAGTACGAGGATGAATATTACCGTTAGCACGGTCAAGTTCTGCAATCGGAGATTTATCCAAGAACGGAAGATGAACAGCAGTGATAGTATGTCCGTCAATAGTCTTATATTTACGGAAGTACTTACCATAAGTAAGACCACCACCTTCTTCACCGATCATCTTATCTCCAAGCGGAGTAATGAATCCTTCTGATTTAACTTCGCCTCTCATTGATTCATCGAAATCTTCAAGACCTCCGCGACCTGCAAACAAAGTAATTTGCATAGCACCTGTATCAGTATCTTTGTCGAGAACGTCACCAACAGTACGTTTCAACTTAGATAACGGCAAGTATTCGCCATAAGTGTCATAGTTAGATTCTTCGAGGATTTCAAACATACCGGCAGTTTCGGGAATCGGCTGATCATTATCCCAGTCTTTCATATCAATAGTACCGTTAGGAGTACGATTGTATTTAGATGTCCAAATATCAATCTCATTAGAGATACGCATTTGTACATCAAACTGTCTCATCTCTTCGTTAATCCAACGAGTATCAGTTCCGCCACCACGAGTTTTAAATGCATATTTAACAATAACATTACTAATGTTACCAGCAATTTCTTTAGTATAACGTTTGAAACCAAGTTGAGACTTCATCATACCCGGTCCCATAACATTACTCTTATTACCCTTAGAATAAGATTCCGGAATACTTGGAGACAACATACACCAGTACTTACCTTTCTCGAAGTTTTCTGGATCTACATAAGCTGACTTATCGGGATTCTTAATACGAAGAGCATACTTATGTCCACCATGAGTTCCAGGACCCATATCACGCATAATACGAACAGTTGTTCCATCAGGAGACATAAGACCGAACTGTTCAATGAATAGACCAGTAGCAAATTCAACTTCAATAGTTTTACCACCAATACCCGGAGTAGTATCTGCCATATTAAACCAAACAACATAGTCATTAGTTTTCATACGACCCATAGTCTTCCAAGTCCATTCAACAGTAGAAATATCACGAACACCAGCAGCTCCTTGACCTTCTGTTAAGAAAGTAAGAGGAAAACGATCATCATCCATACCATAAGTATAGGTAAGGAAGTTGTTTATTTCCTCTGGCTTTTGAAGCATTAATGCAGCAAGAGATTGCTCATTAGAGTAACCTCTATCATCATATCTACCTCTTTCGACTTCTCTTAGTTTATACATATCAATTTAATTTAGTTAGTTAACTCGTTAAGACAATACTAAATCATTATTGTCAACGTGTTTATTACTTTTATTTCCACTATTCAGAACTAACGTCTTGCGAGTAGCAGCTTGTTGGGCTTGAGTTCTAAGTTTAATAACCTTTTCTTTATTAACAGCCATATTAACAAGACTAGAATAGTTACCACCAGTAAATCTAAGATACGCTCTAAGTAAATCATCCTGCATACGAGAATTACTATCTACTTTAGCTTCATCTAACATATAAGCAGTATTTCCTTCATCATCAACAACTTTAGTAAGATACTTCTGAAAATCTGCACGAGTAGCAACAGTAGTCTTACCATCAAAAGTACGTTGAATAGTTTCGGGAATCTTATAACCTAGAATTTCACCTTTAGCAATAGTTTCATCTACAGATTTCCAATAAGCATCAATTGCAGCTCTTTCTTCTGCTTCGGCAGCTTCGCGTTTAGCAGTTTGTTCAGCACGACGATCATTGTAAATCTCAGCAACAGTTTTATTTGATTCAACAGCAGTATCATAAAGAATACCGGAAGCTTTCAGATAGTCAATATAAGAATTAACGTTTCCTTTCTTTCCTTCAAGTGCCCATTCTTCTTTGATAACAGCAATCTGTTGTTCTTCGTTATCTTTGTCAATAACAACATCTGATCTATCTGGAATTTCATTAAATCCTTCAATAGAACCATTGAGTTTCAAATGAGAATAAGCCTGCTCAAGAACAGGATATTGTTTAAACAGATTGTTAACAGCAGCTTCTTCACGTTCTTGCATACGAGCTTGAAGTACAGTATCAATATAACTATTAATACCTTCAACAGAATCTTCGAATACAATTTGATTACCATTTTCATCTTTGAAATCAGCACCGAAACGTTCTTGCAAAACACTAAGAACAGAAGGTTCTTCTGTTGTATTAGCAGCAATAAGTGCTTGAAGTTCTTCTGATGTTTTAATGATAGTACCGTTAGCATCTACTGCATTACCTTGTGCATCAATAGTACAAGGAATATCATCAATAGTAACTTGATCGCCTTCGGCTACTGTTACATCTTGATTATTATTAGCAGTATTGTTATCTGTTTGAGTAGTTGTATCTTCCCCCGTAGAGGAACTTTGCTGATTGTTTCCTTCGTTACTACCTTTGTCTTCCGGAGCAGGAGGATTAGTAATAGTAGTAGTATCAGAACCATTATCAACAGTAGTATCAGCAGTACCATTATCAATACTGTCAATACTTAAATCAAGTTCTTCATTAATAACTCCCATATAAATATGTTTTTGGTTAATATTACTTTGTCACAAATATATTCCATTAGGTTCAAACATTCAAGTTTCAATTGCTTAAATACCTCGTACAGCAGTAACAGATGGCGAGATTTACGAGATTAAGAGTAATAGAGTTACTAATATTATCAGGCAATTTGAACGCTGTACACGTTCTTAAAATGAGCCATTTTAAGCCTCATAGTGACACGTTAACATGAAATAATACAGTTGTTCATCTAGGTATATAAAATTCAACTGTGAAGCTCTGAGTACTGTCTACGTGCATGTTGCACTCATAAAAATACCCCCCCCGATAATCGAATATCGAGGGTAACGTTTTCTCATAGAGACGAACTTAACTAACAAAACAAACACCAATTTAAACAGCACAACTACTTCCTACTTGAAGAGCTAGACTTAGGTCTATCATATCTATTCTTATTCTCTTTAGCAATAGCTAGATCATTCTGTCTATCAAGAGCATGATCAATAAAATCAAGATTCTTAGCTCTACGAGATTCAGCAAGTTCTTGTTCTTTAAGAGATAGCTCTCTCTGTTTCTCTACGGGGGAAGTTCCAGTTTGACTTAAATTACAAATACTAGCCATAGCTGCTTCAACATCCATTCCTTTAGCTTGAAGAGCAAAGTATTGTTTGACTTCCTCAGTAAGTCTATCTTGTTCTCCCTTAGCAGCAATAAGTTCAAGAGCTTCTCTATGTTTCTGTTCTTCTAGTTGTTGATCTAATTGACGAAGAGATTCTTCGTTCTTTTGACGAAGTTCTTGATATCGTTCAACAGCTATCTTAAGAGCAGGAACATTACCAGAAGTAATAGCAGCAAGAGCCATATCTAAGTCTCCATTCTGAGCAGCACTAAAAGCCCAGTTCTTTAATTGCTCGTAGTTCTCAGTTTCTTTATCAGAATTCTTAGCTTTAATAAGATACTGACCATAAGAATGAGCATTAACATTAAGAGAGATGTATTTACGATTACGAGATTTATCGAAGTAAGCAGTATCTAAACCATCAATCCAAGCATACTTAGAATTGTTTAGATCAATATCATATTCATCTTCACGGAACTTATCAAACATATAGTTAATAATAACTGTTCCCATAGAACCACGAGAAATAGCTTCTTCAGTTGTAGATTTACCTGCACTAGTAGCAATTTGTCCATAACGTTGAGGAGTCATATCAACCATCTCACGAGCACTATTCTTAATAGATTCAATAAGATTAGTCATTTCAGTTATATAACCGCTAATGTTTGCATCAAGCATACGAATTTGTTGAGCTTTCAAACTATTCATATCTTCACTATCGTCGTAAGCAAGAATACCTTCGGCAGCAAGATTATAAATAATTCTATCAGTTTCTTCACCAGCACCAAGAAGAGACTTACCAATAAGAAGAGCAAACATCTTATTCTTAGCAATCATCATCTCTCTATGATAAGAGAAGATGTTAATAAGAATTTGGAAAGGAGTAAGTATTTCAACAACACTAAACTTACCCATCATAGGAATTGGTTCAACAAGACCAGTATAAGGAAGTTTAGGATCGTCATCGTTTTGGAATACAACAGGTTTAGCACCACCGGGATAAATACCATATTGTTTCATTCCAATTCGATAACCTTCATAGATTTGTTTTTTATAGATAGTTTCGATATTAAGATGTCCAAGTTCAGCATTGAATTTAAAGTCATCGGGAACAATCATTTGATCTTCAAATCCAATCTCATTAATATAATGAAGAACTTTAACTTCTGCATAGCCTACCCAACAAGCATGCCAAACTTCTAGAAGATCACCATTCTGTTCACGAACATCAACATTACCAGCAGTAAATAAAGCTCTATCTTCTTCGTCTAGTTCTTTACACTTTTCGGGAAAGAAATAAGTATAAGAGTTAAGATTAAAAGTTTTGCTAGGAACACCAGTGCCATTAACAGGATTATAATAATTAGTAATGAATTCAAGTTCTATTTCAGTAAGATCATCTTTGAATTGATCTATTACTTGAGAATAAGACATTTGCAATCTTCTAGCAACCATGTCATAACCTGATACAAAGATAGCTCCATTAGGAACAGGAAACATTTCAGTAGTAGGAACTGTTTCCTTAATTACTTTCTTTCCTTTAACAGTATGATAACTATAACATTCTCCCGTTGTTATAAAGTTGAAATAAGCAATAGGAGCTTGAACATCTGTATTAGTAGTATCATCAATTACATCAATAAGTTGTTGAGCTTGAACACTAATCTCATCAATATAATTCTCAATGAATTCTTTTTCGAATTGCTCAGCATCAGCAGCAAGTTCTTGCGGATTAATTTGTTGAGTAGGTTGACCTTGAGCAGCAAGTTCTTCATTCTGAGCATTAGCTTCTTGAACTCGTCTTTGGAATTCTTCTTGAAATGCTAGAAGCGCTCGTTTAGTAATATCGTTCTTAATGGCATTATCACGTGCCATAATGATATCTGGATTATTAGCAGTAACTAAGAACTCATGTTGTTCTTTAGTATACTCAGAAATATATCTACGAACAATATCATTAATGATATCAAGATTTCGCATAGTAGCAGGAAAACGAGTATAGATTTCCTTTGTAGCATTAAAAGGATTAAGAGTTTTACGATAGAACTCGTTAGGAATATTATTATGTAAAATCTCTAATAACTGCTCAGTCTTAGTTCTATCATTAGCACTAAGACCGGCAGCTATAACATAATCAATACAACGAGAACCCCAAGTATAATCCTTTTGAGAATTGGGAATCCTTTGTTCGGGGAAATCTCCAACTCGACTATTAATTTTGAGATTGATAGTACTCATACAAATATAAGTTTTATGATTAGTATTACAACTACTAGAATCACATTACCTATGATTCCGCCAAGCAATGTAGCAATAATATCTAATATATCAAACTTTCCACCATATAATTTATCTTTGTATTCCATACCAACAGCAACACCTAACGTGAATATTATAGTTAGAAAACCTGTTAGTATTCCGTATTTAAAATGAAGCATACGGTTACTTACTTTCATCCAATTAAACATGAGCATTAATTTTAATAGTTTTAATATCTAGGTCTAGTCCAAAAGTTATCCTCTTGAGTATCGACCTTTTTACGATGTTTCATTTCATTCTCAGCAAACTTATCATTAGCAGCCCATTCAATACCACGAACAATCATTTCTGATACACGGTCAAAGTTACCTGTTTCGTTCCATTTCTTTAATTCAAGAACAGAAGGATGATCATATATAGTATGGAGAACTAATAGTTCTCTTCCGTCTGGACGTTTACCAATAACAGTATAAAGCATTTCTTTAAGCATTCGTAGACCGTCGAGTTTAACTTGATTATTGCCTACGTTATAACCAATAGTAGTACTAATCTTATTCTTAATAGAAGTATCCCACAACCATACTGGATGACAACCTAAATAACGAAGAGCTTTCCACTTCTTAAAATTACTAATAGTTTCACCTCGGTTGGTTTCAACATTAGTAGTTCCAATACAATTATACATACGAGCTAAGTTATAACAAATTCTATCAGCTTCTTCAAGAGTATTAGGACGACCATAATAAGTAGCACAAAGCTTAGTTTTATAACCATTATAAATACATGGATTCATCCAAACTTTAATACTATTATGAGAGTGCTTATTAGTAATTTCGCCTTTGTCTTTATCAATACCAACAGGGTCATAACTTATACTATAAATTCCGGGAGGACAACCTTTGATCGGAGTATTACTTTTCTTATCAGTATAAACAACACTAATAGGTCTAAAGAATATACGAATACAACCATGCGGATCTTCATTACTATGACGAGGAACGTTCTTAATATAATCGAAATAGTCATGATTAAACTTAGCTTCTTCACGAGTTGCAATACGAGCATTAGACATAAATTCGAACTTCTCGTTATCGTATTCAACAAACAAACCATCAGTATAGAATTTATAATCATTGCTAATACGAAGTTCTTGTTCCCATTCATCAAGTATTTCACTACTAAATATATTCTCAGTAACAGAACTAAAAGATTCAGCAGGCATATTAGCATATTGACCACAATAACTAATATACTTAGAGAATGATTTAGAATTCTTCTTCTCAGCAGCACGTTCTTCTTCTGCAATCTTAAATCCAAGAGCTACATCAGAATTACCATCTTTATCAAGAGAAGTAAGATTAGCAATAGAAGAATCTTCACTAATTTTATAACCTTCAAGACCCCAACAGTAAGGTTTAAAATAACCACAAACAGAATCTCTACTATCTTTATCCCAAACATTTTCAAAAGGCATGAACGAACCCGATCTAGGATCATAGAAGTTTTGTTCGAATACAGCCCAACCTTTATTAGCTTTACCAGCAGTTCCCCAAGCATTTAAGAAACCAGTAAGTACAGAACCTGTTTTAAGTGTCGGAGTAGTAACGTCCATAAAGTCATCGAAGTTCTCGAACTCAGACATTTCCTCACACTTAATTTCTCCGGCATCTTTACCAACAGCAGCAGACGGATTATTATTAGTTGACACTGATATACAAGCGCTATTCCAACTACTAGTATCTACAACTCCTGTACTTTGATCTTTAAAACCTAGAATAAAGTCGCTTGAATCAATCTTAGCAATACCTCTAGCAAAAGGAGTATGACTTTCATAAAAGATAATTTGTTTCTTCATAAAATCAGATAGACCACCAGATTGAATCAAGAACTTATTATCAGCAGCTGCATGAATAACAGAACGATTTGGAACTAGATTTATATAATTAGCAGAACCAATAGCTTCCATATAACTAAAACCACCACGACGAGTTTTATCATTAATAAGAAAGAAACCATTGTCTTTACAGAACTGCTTAATAATAAAGTACCACCATTGACAATCAATAAAACGAGGAAAGCCTAGAATCTTCTTACCAGTAACTTTACCTTTTTCTATTCTAAGAGTTTTAGTATCTAGTTTAAGGATACGTCCATAGTTAATAAAATTATAATGCTCGCCTGTAATATATAAATCTTCAACTTCACCAGTTTCGGTATTTAATTTACAAGGAGCTTTATAACCTACCATTCTACGAATAGTTTCCTGCTTACGAAAGTTAATATGAGGAATACTATCTTCATTAAATAGTGTGTACTTTCCTCCATTCTTTTCAAACTCATTAGCAGCAGGAGTAAGCAAATGAGTATTAACGAATCTATACTTTGGATTAATATTAAGAAGAAATCCTCCCGATTCACCTATAAGGAATGAATCAGTAGGATCATGATAACCATTATCTTTAGCATGTGGATAATGAGATTTATCTTCATTTATATAATTCCAAAATGGATATTCGCGTAATTCCATATTTCATTTATTTTATAAGCATTGCAGCAACAATAGTTATAATAGTTCCAAAACCAATAGCTACATTACGTTGCTTTTTATATTTCTTAGATTTCTTTTGTTCATCATTAAGACTATCAATAGCATTATTAGCAACAGTAGATATTCTACGAATCTCAAACTTTTGTCTAGCTATAATACTATCAGCAAATATACAATCTTGAACTTTAAGCTCATAAGCAGCTTTAAAAGTTTTATATTGAGACTTATATTCATCAGATAGAATTAACTTTGCATTAGCTATTTTAATAATGTCTTTATTAAGACTTATTGAATCCACCCCCGTAAAGGAATGTGAAACTAGAGAATCTACTTCACTCTCCATTCGCTTCAATCTATCTTCCGACTGGCTTTGAGCACAACTCAATGAATTTCCGAACAATAGCAATACTATCACTATCAACAACAGCCTTATGTAGTTCTTCTTCATTCTTTGTATTATTAGCATTATTAATAAAGATAGTATCAATAAGTTTAGCAATACTATCACGTTTGTTACTTTCAACGTAAACAGTGTCTACTTTGACATAAGAAATTTCTACACCTTTCTTATCGTTATTTAATAATTTTAGCAACCAAATGGCTACAACTAGTATTACTATAACTATCAATACTATCTTTAATGTCTTCATCTCAACAAATCTTTTTCTTCAAGTAGAGTATAAGTAAATCTATCTCCCCAAATAGGAGTAGCAAGAGTAACAAGATTCATTAGTTCGTTAAAGTCAAAACTACGAGCTAGAACTTGACAACCAGCAGACCAACCATCTATAACAATACTAGAATCTCCGGCTTTATGAATATTAATTCCAAACATTCCTTCTTCAATAGTCTCAGGATTAAAATCAAGATAATAATCTTTATTATTATCACGATAAACTTTAACAGGTTTATGTTGAACGAGAGCTTTATATTGTCCTTTATGATAACCAACTTTCCAAGCACCACGATATTGACCGGGAACTAGAATAGCACAACCTTTAATGTTAACAGGATTAGCAAGACTTTTATAGCCGGGATCTGTTGTACAAGGAAATATAGGACAGAACTTATTACCTTTCTTATTCCAATATTCAATAATGAATGCATCGTTGAATTCATTACTATGATCAGCAGAACGAACACCGATAAGATTAAGGTTATAATCACCATTAACAAAATAGGAATAACCTTTAGCTTCTAATGTCTTTTTCCAATCTGTTTTAAGACATTTATTAATTAATTCATCATTATATTTACTCATAATGCGAATAGATTTAATTGTTTCTTTTGAGTACCGTGAATAGATTGATAACGACTATGAAATATAGCATTAACTTCATTATCCATTCGATTTATCTTATACCATTTAGCAGACTCTTGTTTAGTAGTATCAATATGAAATCCGTCACTGAATCTTTGAGGACGACCATATTGATTAAGAACAAAAGGAATTTCAATATGACAAAGAGCTAAACCTCTACAAGGAAGACCAGTAATAAGAGATACCATTCGAGAATAGATATTAAGCTGTAAGCTATAAGTATTTCCATTACAATTAGAAAGATGTCCAAGTGGAGGAAGCATAGTATCGTCTGGTTTACTTACCCATTCATTTGTTTCTTGATTAGGACGAACAGTTTTATCTTTACGATAATAACCTGCTTCAAAACGTAATCCAGTACGATTGGTTTTCCAATCTAGAATAACAAAACCATCTTCACGAATAGGAAGAATATCAATAGTTCCACTAATAAGATAGTCAGGAAGAAAAGCACCGATCTCAGAATATATCTTATAACCTCTATCAGTATAGTATTTAAAGACTTCGTATATCTCCGGATATTTATTTTCAGTATGATCTATAAATTCATCAACATCTAATAGTTTAACATGATCGTCTATAACATCTAAATCAGCAACAGTAGTCATTTGAGTACTAGCAGATTTATTAAGATATTTAATAGCATTAAAGAACTTACTGTTTTTACGTATTCCATCTTCAAAGTTATTATGATAGACATTACCCATATCACAAGCATTGTCACGAATAGTATCCCATTCCTTCTTAATTAATTTAGCAGAAGTACCAAGTTCTTTGGCTTTATATCTAGCCCAATAATCAGTTTCAAACTTAGGAACATAATCGTGAATAAGAGTAGTAACACTCTTATAAGAGTTACCACAACTATCAGTGTACTTATGAGTTGGTTCATCAAAGAACAACTTCGTCTGCTTGTATTTCGGTGCTATCTGTATCATTATTTTGTTAGTTCATATGTTTGTACTTCCCCCGTAAAGGAACTTCTAGTATTAGTTTGCGTTAGCCCTAATCTAACTCTCTCGGCTTCAGCTTGAGCTTCAATATCAGCAGCATCAGTAGCTAGCATACTAGTAGTAATTGTTTTACCACCACGAGCTTTACGTTGTCGATTATCTAGCATAACAGCTTGCTTAGCTTCATTAAGAGTTTTAAGTTGGTTAGGAAGGAGATTAATAATAGTACTTAGCTTATTGATATAATCAATAACAACTAGAGTATCTTCGTCTTTAAGCCCACCGTGCATCTTAATAGATAATTGCTCAGATATAAAGTTAGCTGCAAGATTAGCATTATGAAGAGCACGAGACGCACTATTAAGAGCTTCCTCAGCAGGAGTCCAACCTTTCTTATATTCATCAATAATTCGATTAATAAGTTCATCTGGTTCCCAATTAGCATCAAGACCATAATTACTCTTAGCAACAACAAGAGCTTCGGGACGACTATAACCCATTTGATTAGGAGGAGACTTAGGATCAGCTACATAATAGATAACTCCAACTTCTTGAATGTATCTACTTTTAGTAGGAGTTTTATCTCTAATATAAAGCTCTCTAACATCTTTATCTTGAATCTGACGAATGTTAGGAGCAAATGGAATACCTTGCTCATTAACAGCAAGCATTCGAGTTATATCTAAAGGAGCAACTTCAATCATAATTCTACGGTTTGAGAAGCATAATAATCAAGAGTATCATGAGCACCCATATGAGCATAAAGATAAAAGTATAATCTGAACCATCTGTCAGAACGAAATCTTTTAAGGATTCTATCAGCGTGATTTCTATTAAGTCTAATAGTTCTATTAATAATAATAGTACGACTGCGAAAACCACGTCTAACTTTAAATCTTTCACGAAGAAGATTCTTTTTAAACTCCATGTACTCTTCACGACTCATTGTATCTCTATGGACTTTCATCACATGTTGATGTTCAATAGCATCTAGCTTTCCTTCATTAGGAACAAAAGCTCCGAAGTATGGAATAGAAACACGACCTAATTCAGCACAACGAGCTACAACTTGACGTTCAACACTTTCGATAATATCTTCAAGTATTTCACCATCAGTGATACTAGTTCGTATCGTAGCAATGATATCTTCTCTACGAACTAGTAAATCACGTTTTTCATTTAGGTCAATAGTAGGCATTATAATCCGAGCAAATTAGAAGCTACAATAAACTTATTAAATGGAGAATTCTCTGGAATACCTTCGTTATTATTATGACCAATAATATCAGTAATACGAATGATCTTATAGTCAACACAAGTAACAGTTTGAATAATAGTAGTATCTAACTTAGGAAGAGTATGACTAGTAGTATCAAGAGTTTTAAGAACAGAAGCAGCTGCACTTTGTCCAACTTTACCAAAGATAGTTCCTCGTTTAATACTCATAGAGAGATTCTTATCACTATTAACAAACTTACGAATATAACCAATAGACAATTCGTTCTTACGAGTATTACAATCAATACCGTTAAACAAATCACTAGGAGCAGCAAAAATAAAACGATTAACAGGAGTTTTATCGTTATCGTTCTCATCTGCATAATTAGCTTTAATAAGAATTGCTTTAGTATTAGCAAGACCTTTGTTATTAGTATCAATAAGGTCTACTAAAGGAGCAGTAGTTATAAGAGCAATAAGAGCATAATGCTTGCGAAGTTCAATATGTTCAACACAAGAACTAACATAATCAAATCCAATTTCATGAACTGATTGAGGAAGTCTAAAAGTTTCTTTAGTAGAATTGTTAACTAGATTAAGCATAACTATAATAGTTTTTAAATGAATACTAAATTTACCAGTACTAACAACAGTAGTATTAACACCAGTAGTAACAGTGCAAACATAAAGATTATAATCGGATTTAGTAGTAGAATTATAGTTAAAAGTAGTTAAGTATAGGCATATTCACTTCCGTACCTTAGTGTAAATGCGCATACGTGCGCATGTTCTAGGTGTACGCACACGTGTACGTGCGTACATTATATACACGCGCGTATATAAGTAATGTACGTGTGCGCACAAATAAGTATCAATTATTATATGAAATATAATAATTGATAGATATAATATATTTATAATATATTATACTAGTACCCACGCTGCATAGTACAGAGGCTGTTGTCGATACTACTGTTGCAGATATTGCAGAAGGTATTGAAGTTTGTACTGCAAAATGTATTGAAGTTTGTACTATTGCAGATACTACTGAAACTATTGTTGAAACTATTGTTGTAACTACTAGTCGAGCTACTGTTATAACTATTGTTGCAACTATTGCAATTACTATTAGAGGGAGTCTTGTTTATGTCCACCCCCGTAAAGGAGCGTCGATTGCTAAAACTCCTCGTACTCCTATTGAATCTAGTTCTGATCTACCTGCCATTGACTGTGCTGAAATTACTACTCGAGTTACTACTCAAGCTATTACTATATCTACTAGTGAAGTTAGTAGCAATCAACTATTCACATTCCTTTACGGGGGTGGTGACAGCTAGGTTCCATCTACTATTGCAACTCTTTAAAGAGGTTGTTCTCGTAGAGAATGAACTCTTGCTATTGCAGAGGGAGCTCTAACTATTGCAAATTGAATTAGAATTAGTATTGAATCAACTATTGCAAGAGGTGTTATTATTCAAAGAGTTGTTCTCGAAGAGAATAGTTCTTTGTTGTTCTAAGAGAGGCTTTTAGTGCTAGAGGTGCTAGAGGTGCTAGAAGAAGTAGTAGAATTACTATTGTAGAGAAGGATATAGAAAGTATTAGAGAAAGTATTAGAGAAAGTATTAATCTAGGTGCTTAGGAAATAAAATAAAATTTTTTAGCGAGTGTATTGTTATGATCGCGCAGCTCCTACCACAGACCCCCGCCCATCCAACTACTTATTGAACTCCCCCTGTCAGACCAAATGACCTTAAACATATTGCTGTTAATATTATTAATTAAATTATTAATCATTATGAAAGATGTAAGGTTTATCTTATGGTTATCATTGTTCCTAGTAGGTGCAATGACTACTATTGTTGTCTCATGTGTTGATACTAGTGCTGATAGTGCTAGTCCAACTACTGCTAGTAGCTATGTTATACCTGATTACATAGATGCTACTAGATCATTATCATTAGGTGAAGTACATAGTATTACTACGTATCTTATCAGTAGTGATGATTTTGCTACTGTTGTTCTTACTGATGGTACAGAATGTTATTGTGATCAAGCTATTGCTCGTGATCTTCGTGATGCTATTGATGGAGCTAATGATAAGGAGTTTGAAATCTGGACGAATAACGATAATGAACATGAGATTGTATGTATTAATTGAGCGATTGACATTGTTACGTGGTGTAGCAATGTCAATCTTATATATGCTAATGGGTGTGATTAAATATTCACAAACATACGATTGCTCCGATTTGATATTATTACTAGGAATACTCAAAGGATTCGCTATATTCAAGAGTGATGCAGAAGATTACTTAGGATTGTAAACTTAACAACGATACAGTCAAACCGATTGACATTAAACATATTGAGTGTCAAACCGATTGACATTAAACATATTGCATTATTTTATTATAAACATTAAAAACATTTGAAACCATGAGTAAAGAAAAAGAAACTGTTGTTAGTGAAGTTGTAGTAGCTGACAATACTGTTGTAACTGCTGAAGACGTTGTTAAAGAAGCTATTGATGATGCTACTAAAGTAGCTGAAGATGCTCCTGCTGCCGAACTACTACCATTGTCGGCTTATTGGGGTAAGGATGCAGATACTGTTACAGACCTTATGTTAGGTCGTAGCGACGTTACTAATCATGCTAATTGCATCATTACTAATGTCGTTGATCGTGATAGCGATAATGGTTTTATGACCATTGTTGTTTCTAAAGGTCTGCCACAGTATATTCTTAATGCTGATACTGGTGCTTATGAGTTGGGTACTACTCGTAATATCTTTACCAGTCGCATTCAGATTGCAGCCATACTGAAAGGTATGAACGAGACAGTGCTCGCTAAGATTGTCGAGACTGCACCGTTCATGGTTGTTGTATCGGTATTAGAAGGCGCTCGCATCTCCGTGATGTCTAGACTGCTCGCTGCTGGTGAGCAATACATCAATCCGTATGCGTCTAAAGCACCGTCCGAAGAACGGTTTACCGAACACAACCGTATCGAGTATTTCCCATACGAGCTTAAGCTTGGTAACAAGTTCACCGCTCTTGAGAAGATACAGCTTGCAATGATGTTCAAGTAGGAGTTAGTAATGCTAGTGGGACAGATAGTCCTGCTAGCATTAAAGCTGTCAGTGCTATTCAGCGTGTTTACACAGATACTCTTGCTGTCATCCGACTTGTGTTCGTTGTCCGGCAAAGCCATCTGGCAAAGATAGTCACGATAGCAAACGACCTAGGACAACTGATAAGCTACTTATAACAACTGATAAACCAATTCATCATGTACACTACTAAAGACATCAAATCAATAACTGTCCAATCAGTCTATCTTATAATCATTCGAATGAATGATAATAAGAGCTATATAATAGATGCTCAAGAGCTTGTTAATATAATTAATAAGGAGTTATACTTGAAAAAGTACATATCTAGAGTTAGTGCTAGAGTTGATGACGATCTAAAAGCTAGATTAGATGGCTATGAGAGTGAAATAAGAGATAGAATGAGTAAGTCTAAGGGTAAAAGTGAGAGTAATAGTGAACTTAGGAGCAAGTTTAGTGCTGGTGAACTAGATACTATTGATAAAATAATAGGTGAAATAGAGAAGTTTAAAGAAATTATTGGAGGTAAGTGTGATCAAGGTAGTGATTTAGGTGCTGCCGAAGCTACTCACATCCTTTCCTTCTCAAGCTCCTGCTCAAGCTCTTCAAGTAGTTAGCCCCACTCTGTCTCCCTTAGAGTCTAAAGTCTCCGACTTTATCTCTAACTCTTTTTCATCTAATTCTCCCAACAGTCCCAATCCAACTGATAACTTAATTGACAAAGTTACTATAATCAACAGTACTATTGATACTCCTAATAGCAATCTTAGTAATACTCCTACTATCTCTGATTGTATTAACACTATTAACACTGACGTTAACACTATTAACACTGGCAACAATAGTTCCAATAGATATTATAGTAAAGTTGATATTAGCATTTGTAACTCTCGTTGCAATAGTGATAATCCTAGTATCTCCGATACTACTCATATCAAAACAGTCAACATTAGTTCTAATAGTGCTAACAGTACTAATAGTTCTAATAGGTTTAAGAGATTCATCAAGGCTATTAAGTCTATATTTAAAACTACTCGTTACAACTGATAAATTTAATTCTTAACAATTTGCAATTTATGGAAAATATTACAATTAATCAAAAGCAACTATTCGATGTTATTAAGAGAACAATGTCTCTTAGCAAGGAATATGCTATTGAAAAGTTAGATGCTGATGGAAACTTTATTGTTTTCATTAACGGAGATTTTACTGATTTCTTTATTCTAAGTAAATCTCTAGTTGATTATATATCTACTAAATCTAGTGCTTATAGTAAGCTTCAAGAAACTTATATCAAGTTTACTGAAAGTGCTAACGCTCGTGCTAAAGAACTATTTAAACGTGAAGATGAAATTAAGTCATTAAAAGAAGAACTCAAGTCATTAAGAGACGAGAATAAATGTAAATCTTATGCAGTTACTAAAGCTATCTATGATGAACTTTATAAGAACCATGAAGACCTTATTAGTGATCATAATAAAGTTATTGATGAATATAAGGGTCTTCAAACAAATTATATTGATCTTAAACATGAGTATGAAGAAATTCTTAAAGAACATAATTCTTATAAGAATGATATAGAAATTCTTAGAACTGCTAATAAAAATCTTCGAGCAGATAATGAGAACTATTATGGTATTAAGTCTCAGTACGATCAACTTGTTGTTAGTTATAATCAGCTTGAATCTAACTATAAATATGTTCTTAGTCAAAACGAAGAACTTAATAGCGTAGTCAAGCATAATAAAACTGAGATTGCAATTCTAAAAGATACTATTGAAGAACTTCGTGCTAAGATTAAAACTCAAGATGCTATAATTGAGATAAATAAGGAGAAGATTGAAAAGCAAGATAAAGAAATTCAATCATATAAGAATATTAATAAACAAAGTAAATCTGATCTATGACAAGTTTCGATAATTACTTCATAAAAGTAATGTTAATGTTCATTGCTTTTATTACTATCTGGAATATGCTTCGATCTCATACTAAACTTAGTAATATTCATTGTTTTATTATAGCTATTATAGCTGTTACTTTTACTTCTATTTGTTCAATTATTACTTATAACATTATTCTATCATGAAGATATTACAAAACTCCGATAAGCAACTAGTTGTTGCTATGGAAGATTCTATTACTATACTATCCGAGGATAACACTTGTACTGTTATTAATAAAGGTATTATTCGTGCTGCTGCTGATACTCTTGGTATTCTTGATGAACTTAAAGAACAAATTAGTTATTATAATGACGAACTTAATAAAATTTATGAAGCTGATCGAAATTTAAACGTTCAACTAGAAACCTATAAAGTTGAAATTAGAAATCTTAAAGACAATTTTGATCAAGTAAATAATCTATGTGAAGAAAGAGAACGTATTATCAATGAGTGTAATCAAAGGATTATTGATTATGAAGAGATTATTAAAGACTTAAAGAAGACGAACGAGTATTATACTCGTAAAGAGAATTGTGCCACCCCCGTAAAGGAGTGTGATGATCATGATAGCTCTTATCCACCTACTAAAGTTAAGTAATCTTAATAAAGCTCTTAATCCTTAGCATTATCTAAATGTTATTCATATACTTGTGCATTATTAAATACTACGAGTTATGGAAGATTATTTAGATGGTGCTATTGGATTTCCTATTTGTGCATTAGGTACTGATGTTGATTATCTCGATTGTGAGATAGCCGACAAATGGAATCGTGGTGAAACTCTATCTGAATGTAATCAAGATTTAGATTTGGATATAGAAAATATTGAAGATTAACTATTAAATAATAATATTATGGCAGATATTTTAGAAGCTAAACGTCCAACTATTGCTCAGTGTAAAGCTGAGATTATTATTCTTCGTAACCGTAACTCTGAATTAAACACTACTCTTCATAGTGCTAAAATAACAAGTGAACAGTTACGTATGTCTAATCAATCTTACGAATGTCGTATTCGTAATCTTGAAGAAGATATTAACAGACTTCGTAATCGTAATGCTGACCTCGGTAATAAACTAGGAATGAAAGATGCTAAAAGGCTTTATACTACTGTTGGTATTGTAGGTTTTGCTTTCATTCTTGGATTTGTACTTGGTATTCTCATTAAACTCTAACCAGTTTGTTTTATTTATACGCTAGTTAATGTAATTGAAAATACGTCTTGTCAAAGGGTTTTGAAATCTTTTAATTTATGAATTAATTAGCCAATGCTATTAATATTGATAGACTGTGAAGTTAGTCAGTATTAATAGCATTTTTTAATTTAAAACTTTATAATATGGAATTAAATATACTTGAAGGTCTTATTGTTACTTCTAAGAATCTTCTAAATGGTTATATAGTAGCTAATG
>ERZ780010.69-NODE-69-length-27199-cov-8.76286_pt1 | contig 27199 bp, 30 predicted proteins | sample MGYA00511871_ERZ780010 | MGnify/ENA primary metagenome ERZ780010 (study PRJEB29588, sample SAMEA2162138) | human gut metagenome | biome: human gut; feature: human-associated habitat; material: faeces | place: Denmark | collected 2008/2010 ... | reverse complement strand
GTGGACATCCCGCCCAACCCGGACAGCTTCGGCGGTGAACGCAACCTGGACTTTGTGGTGAACAGCGACACTGGCCTGGTCGATCTGTTTCTGACCCAGGCGCGGCAGGACTATCTGCGGCTCCAGCCGCTGACGCCGGAGGAAATCCAAGCCGAGGCCGCTCGGCTGTTGCAGGAGCTTCGCGCCCCGGATACCCCCAACAGCCCCCACGGCACCCACTACATGGCCCGCGTGTCGCCGGACTTTCTGGCCCGTGCAGGCACCCAGGCCCACGAGCAGCTGATGAAACTGCTGCCGTTCCGCAGCCTGGCGATCACCGGGTTGGTGGACCGTCCCGGCACCTATGTCACCATCCTTGCCAGCGAGGATCGCAGTAAGGAGCTGCGCCAGTCTCGCCGTTCTGTCCGACGCCAGCTAAAGCAGGAACCGCACCCCGCTGAAAAGCCGGAGAAAAGATCCTCTGCCCATAAGAAAAAGGAGCCGGAGCGATGACCGCTCCCAAGCGCAAGCGGGACGTGCAGCTGAACTTCCGTGTCTCGCCGGAGGAACTGGCGTTTATCGAGCAGAAGATGGCCCAGCTGGGGACAAAGAACCGGGAAGCCTACCTGCGCAAGATGGCCCTGGACGGTTATGTGGTGCGCCTGGAACTGCCGGAGCTGAAGGAGATGGTCTCCCTGATGCGCCGGAGCAGCAACAACCTCAACCAGCTGACCCGCCGCGTGCATGAGACCGGGCGCATTTATGACGCCGACCTGGAAGATATATCCCAGCGGCAGGAGGCTTTGTGGGATGGGGTGCATAGGATATTAACTCAGCTGGCGAAGCTGTCGTGACAGGGGCATACGCCCTGGCTGTGAGGGAGGTCTGGCGTATGCGGGCTGCTGCGCCTGGCCTCCCTCCTTTTTCTTTGCCCGTATCGTTGCGTTTTGGCGGGGTGTGATTGATAATGGAGTCAGAAACGAGGTGATGGCTGATGCTGACGTTTGAAAATGTCTTGACTGTGTTTCGTGATTACCTGCGGCAAGACCCGGAGGAAGAAGTCCTTCCATGCAGGCGCGGCTACGTTCGGATAAGCTGGAACAGCGATTCCCGCTACTGTGTAGATGGCATCCTCTGTCGGACCCCGGAGGAACTTTTTGATCTGTTGCTGCAAGATTACTGGGATTTCGAGCTGATCCGCCGGACGCAGGGCCGCAGGGAGGCCACCGCATCGGACGAAGAAGCCGTAGACGAACTGTGCCAGCCATATCTGGACTGGCGAAAGGAGGCGCTGAAATGAGAGCGATATTGTTTATTTTGAAACTGGGGCTGAAAATCCTCGCCGCGCCGGTTGTGTTGGCACTGGCCCTGTTCACCTGGGTGTGTTTCGGGCTGCTGTATGTGTCCAGCTTTGTCTTTGGCCTGGCCTCCACAGTTGTGGCACTGCTGGGGATTGCGGTGCTTGTGACCTACTCGCCGCAAAATGGCATCATCCTGCTGGTGATCGCCTTCCTGGTCAGCCCGGTGGGCCTGCCGATGGCCGCCGCCTGGCTGGTGGGCAAGGTGCAGGACCTGCGGTATGTGATCCAGGACGCGGTGTACGGTTGAATAACCCTCAGAAAGCGACTTTACTTTCGTGCTAATTTTACTGATAAAATTAGCACGAAAGTAAAGACTACTTCCATCAATGATTCATAAAAAATCAGGGTGCCGGAGCATACAATTTCCGGCACCCTGATTTCGTTAACAAGGACTACATCCACAACCATGTGTTCAAAAAGGTGGGGCAGAATCTGACTGCTCACCGCTGTCTTCACTTTCTGAAATACAACAAACCTGTTATGGCTGGTTTATTTTTTAGTAAAATTTTAGTAAAGTATATTGACTTCGACAGAGAGCGCCATATAATGAGCTTGGAACGATACGAAAGGGGGTGCCACATGGCGACAATCAAAGATGTGGCCCAGGCCGCTCAGGTCTCGACTGCGGCGGTCTCACGGGTTTTGAACAAGGACGACAACATCTCTGTCTCACCGGAGGTGCGGGCCCGGATTTTTCAGGCGGCCCACGTCTTGGGCTATGTATCTCCTCGCCAGAGAAAGGCGGCAGAGCATAAAACGCACCTGGTCATTGGGGTGGCGGACTGGCGGATCATCCGCCCAGACCGGCACAATGTACGGCTCTCGTCCCTGTCCTGTCTGGTACAGATGATGACCGACCAGTACGAGGTAACCTTTGTTCGGTTGACTTTCGGTGAGCCTCAAAAGGTAGATGGCATTATCGCCTTGGGGGTGTTCAGCGAGAAGGAAATCGACTTTCTACGCTCCCTGTCCTTCGCCATCGTCTTTGTGAACTCCAACCAGCACAACTACGAGTTCGACCAGGTGCAGGTGGACTTCGACCGGGGCCAGGAGCAGATGGTGTCCTACCTGCTGGATCAGAAACGGTACACCGGCCTGGGGTATATCGGCGGTATTTACGACGGGGCTAATGGCCGCATCGGCACCCACCGTCTGGCCGCCATCCGGCACATCTTGGAAAAGCGTGGTCAGTACGATCCCCGAACCTTCCATGTGGGGGAAATCAGCCGAGAAAGTGGCTATGCGCTGGCGAAGAAGGCCGTGGAGGAACATACTCTGGCCGAAGCTGTCCTGCTGGGCAGCGATGAGGTGGCTGAAGGCGCTTTGGAGGCTTTCCGGGAACTGGGCGTCCGTGTGCCGAAAGATGTGGCGGTCATCATCTATCAGGATATTCAAACCTTGGAGAGCAAGTGGCCCACCGGCACCTGCCTCGAGATGTTCCCGGACTATGTGTGGGAAAACGCGCTGGAACTGCTTTTTGGCCGGATCAGTCAGCGTCGTTCCCAGGCAGTGACCGTCACGGTGCCCACCCACCTGAAGATTGGCGACACAGCCTGAATCACTGAAGCGGTTATCAGAGGTTTTGCCCTCTATAACAGATAGATTCAATAGTAGCCCCAGAAACATTTTACAGAAACAACAAGGAGGACCACAGAATGAAGAAAGCATTTTCTCTCCTGCTGGCTGGTGTGATGTGTGTTGGCCTGTTGGCTGGCTGCGGCGGCCAAAACAGCGAGTCCCAGAGCAGCACCAGCAGCACAAGTTCCACAGACAGCAGCACAAGTACCACAGCGACTTCTGAAACCAGCAACAAAAAGATTGATACCTTGCGGATCGCTTTTGTCCCGTCCCGCGAACCGGAGGAAATCATTACCGCTACCGAACCCCTGAAGCAGATGCTCACCGATGAACTGGCGACGCTTGGGTACGATGTAGGCGAGGTGGACATCACCGTGGGCACCAGCTATGAGGCAGTGGGCGAGGCTCTGGCCGCCGGTACCGCCGATGTGGGCCTGATCCCCGGCGGCACCTATGTGCTCTACGATGACGGCTGCGACGTGTTGCTGACCGCCACCCGTGACGGCCTGTCCATTGACTCCGATAATGCCAAGGACTGGAACGACAACGCCCCCACCGAGCCTACCACTGAGCAGGTCACCAGCTACCGTGCCCTGATGATCGCCGGTCCCTCTGAGAAGGGCAAGGAGCTGGCCGCCAAGGTCAACGCTGGCGAGGCCCTCACCTGGGAGGACGTGAGCAGTGCCAACTGGAGTGTGGCCAATTCCTCCTCTCCTGCCGGATACATCTACCCCTCTCTGTGGCTCCAGGAGAACTTCGACAAGAATATCACCGACCTGCCCCACGCGGTGCAGTCTGACTCCTACGGCAGTGCCTTCGCCCGTCTGGCCTCCGGTCAGGTGGACATCCTCTGCACCTATGCCGACGCCCGCCGGGACTATGAGGATGAGTGGACAACCGAGTACGGCATGACCAACAGCATCTGGGATGACACCGCTGTGGTTGGCGTCACTCCCGCTATTTACAATGACACCATCAGCGTCAGCAAGACCTCGCCCATCATGGACGATGATTTCAAGCAGGCTTTGGGTCAGGCCTTCATCAACATCGGCAATACCGAGGAAGGCAAAGAGGTCATCGCCATCTACAGCCACAACGGCTATCAGTGGGCGAAGTCCGAGGACTACGACTCTGAGCGGGCCGCTCAGGAGATGATCCAGTCTCTGAACAGCGCGGGTTAAACTCAATCAAACATGAACCACAAATGAGGGAGGGAGGCCGAGGCTTTCCTCCCTCGTTTGGGATAGGGAGAGTATCATGATAGAATTCAAAGAAGTAGAAAAGCGTTATCCGAATGGATTCGAGGCCCTGAAGCACATCAACCTGACCATTGACCAAGGGGAGTTTGTAGCCATCATCGGCCTGTCAGGCGCGGGCAAGTCCACCCTGATTCGTACCATCAATCGGATGCACGACATTACCCAGGGCCAACTGACGGTGGACGGCACCGATGTGATGACCCTGCATGGAAAAAACTTGCGGAAATTTCGTCGCCGTATCGGCATGATTTTCCAGTCCTTCAACCTGATTACCCGCACCACTGTTATCAAGAATGTGCTCACCGCCTTTGTCCCTGATCTGCCCTGGTGGCGGGCAACTTTTGGCATCTTCACGAAGGAGGAAAAGATGAAGGCGCTGGAAGCCCTGGATCAAATGGGAATTCTGGACAAAGCCTTTGTCCGGGCGGATCAGCTTTCCGGCGGCCAACAGCAGCGGGTAGCCCTGGCTCGCACCCTGGCCCAGAATCCTCAGATTATCCTGGCGGATGAGCCGGTGGCCTCTCTGGACCCGGTGACCGCCAAACAGGTGATGGACGATTTTCAGCGAATCAACCGGGATATGCACATTACGGTACTCATTAACATCCACCATGTGGAGTTGGCTCTCCAGTACGCCACCCGGGTAATTGGTATCCGAGCCGGGGAGATCGTTTACGATGGCCCGGCCAATCAGGTGGATCAGGCGGTGCTGGACTCCATCTATCAGGGAAAGCAGGAGGAACCGGCATGAGTATATACGACAAAATCTTCCCACCTAAATTGCTCACCCTACCCAACGGAAAACAGGTTTCCAAACCCAGATCTCGTGCTCCGCTGGCAGCGGTGATTTTGGTAGCCATGACGATTCTTTCGGTGGAGGTCACCGGTTTTGACATGGGGGTCCTGGTCAGTCGGATTAAGGAGTTTTTTGTCATTCTGGGCGACATGATCCCTCCGCAGTGGGACTATATGCCCCAGATTTGGCAGCCCCTGTTCGACACCATCAAGATGTCCCTGCTGGGTTCCTTCATTGGCTCCATCCTGGTGGTGCCCTTCGCCATGCTGGCCTCTACCAATATCATTCACAACCGGGTGGTCGTGGCAGCTATGCGGCTGCTCCTGAGTATCATCCGCACCTTGCCTACCCTGGTCTCCGCCCTGATCGCCACCTATATTTTCGGCCTGGGTACTCTGGCGGGCACCACAGCCATCGCCATCTTTACCTTCGCTTACATCGGCAAGATCCTCTATGAGGAGATTGAAACGGTGGACATGGGACCTTTTGAAGCCATGGAGGCTATGGGGGCTACCAAGGTACGCGCCTTCATCAGCGCCATCGTCCCCCAGGTGCTGCCCTCCTATCTGTCTAACTGCCTATTTTGCTTCGAGGGCAATGTGCGCTACGCCTCTATTCTGGGGTATGTGGGAGCAGGCGGCCTTGGCTTGATCTTGAACGAGAAGATTGGCTGGCGGGAGTATGCCAGCGTTGGCATGATTCTGCTGGCACTGTTCGTCACTGTATTTATCATTGAAACCATCAGCCGGGCCGCCCGGAAACGGCTGGTATAGGAGGAGCTGCCATGAACAAACGAATCGAAGCGGCTTATGAACAGCGGCCCCGCCGCTGGGTCTTTGAGCTGGCCGTGGCTGTAGTGGTCGTAGCTCTGCTGATCTGGAGCGGCTCTGCCGTGGAGACGGCGGGCACCACGCAAAATGGAGCGGTGATTGCCTGGAACATCCTGGCGGGTATCTTCCACCCGGACACGGACCTGCTGTTCAATTTCACTACCCAGGGTGTGCCTTATTTATTGTTGGAGACCATCTGCATCGCGTTCCTGGGCACCATTGTTGGGGCCATCATTTCTGTTCCGTTGGCCTTTCTTTCGGCCTCCAACCTGACTCCGAAGCCGGTAGCCTTTGTGGGACGTATCATCATTATGGCCGTCCGCACCGTTCCCGCCTTCGTCTATGGCCTCATGTTCATTCGCGTCACAGGCCCCGGTGCCTTCGCTGGCCTGCTGACCATGTCCCTGTGTTCGGTAGGCATGGTGAGCAAAATGTACATCGAAGCCATTGAGGACTTGGATGTTCGTGTATTGGAGTCCCTGGACGCGGCGGGCTGCACGACCTGGCAGAAGATCCGCTACGGCATTCTGCCTCAGCTGATGCCCAACTTCGCCTCCACCGCCATCTACCGCTTTGACATCAACCTGCGGGACGCCACCGTGCTGGGCCTGGTGGGAGCGGGCGGCATTGGTGCGCCGCTGATTTTTGCCATGAACTCTTATCGCTGGGAGGAGGCTGGTGCCATCTTGGCGGGCCTCATCGTGCTGGTGCTGATCGTGGAGTGGATTTCCACCAAAATCCGGGTCAAGCTGGCCAGGGGGTGAGCATGGAAAAAACGGTTCAAATCTATTACACCTCAGATACCCACGGCCACATTTTCCCGGTGAACTACGCCGCCAACTGCCCGGAAAAATCCGGCCTGCTGAATCTGGTCGACCAGATGGAAAAGGACGGAAATACCCTGGTATTGGACGGCGGGGATTCCTTGCAGGGGACGCCTTTGACCCAATATTACCTGGAGAACCGGGGCCGGTGGCCTGTCCACCCGGTAGCTGCGGCCTTCAACGCGATGGGTCTTGACTATTTTACCTTAGGCAATCACGACTTCAACTTCGGTTATGAGGCCCTTCGGGATTATCTGCGGGCCATGGACGGTGTATGCCTGTGCGCCAATGTAGAGGACCTGGGCGGCGAGCTGCCCATCCGCCCTTGGGCGGTACATACCCTGGCCAACGGCCTGCGGGTGGGAATCACCGGCGTGGTCACCGACTTTGTGAATGTATGGGAACAGCCCCAGAACTTGGAGCAACTTCGGGTCACCAATACCTTTCAAGCTGCCCGGACGGCCTGTTCCGCCCTTCAGGACCAGTGCGACGTTCGGGTGTGTATCTACCACGGAGGTTTTGAGGAAGAGTTGGAAACGGGGCGGGTGCTCTCGGACAGCGGAGAGAATATTGCCTGTAAAATCGCTCGGGAACTGGACTTCGACCTTCTCCTCACAGGCCACCAACACATGGCGGTGGAAGGGGTAGAGTTGTCTGGCACCTATGCGGTTCAGCCCCCCGCTAACGCCGGGCACTTTCTTCGTATCACTGGACAGCAAGACGGGAGAAACTTCTGTTTTCATTCCAAACTGACGCCAGTGGGTGCAACGCACGGCACGGAGCCTTATCAGAGCTTACTGCCCCTGGAACAGGCGGTGCAGGTCTGGCTGGACCAGCCCATCGGGGAGTTGGCCTATCCGATTTCCCCGGAAGGGAAGCTGGACGCCGCCCTCTACGGCAGCCAGGTGGCCGCCCTGTTCAACCAGGTGCAGTTGGCCGAGACCGGGGCGGATTTCTCCTGCACCAGCTTGGGAAACGACCCGGTGGGGCTGGCCTCCCCAGTGACCATGCGGGGTGTAACAGCAGCCTACCTGTTTGCCAACACCCTGGTGGTGCTGGAGGTGACGGAAGAGGTGCTGCGGCAGACTCTGGAACGGTGCGCCGCCTACTTCACGTTGGTTGATGGCCAACCCCAGATTTCGGAAGAGTTTCTGCTACCCAAGGTGGAGCACTACAACTACGACTTTTACGCTGGTCTGGCTTATACTTTCGATCTGCGCCGCCCTGTGGGGAGCCGGGTGGTCCGGCTGGCGAAGTTGGACGGCTCGCCCCTGGGAGGCGGGACCTTTCGCCTGTGCACCAGCAACTACCGGGCTACCGGCACCGGCGGCTATGATGTCCTACGGAAGTGCCCGGTCCTCTGGCGAGGCGGCGTAGAGATGCCGGATCTCACCGCCCGCTATATCCAGACCCACAGTCCGGTGCCGGAGTTGCATAACGCGGAGATGCGGGTAATCTGGTGAAACCTTCTTGACAAGGCACAAGGAATATGGTTTTATAAATCAAATAAAGGAAAGAAGGTGGAGGATGGACAGATTCAATGTCGCTGTGAAAGTTGTTCAAAATGCAGGGAATCTTCTGCGGCAGTGCCGCTTGGAAGAGGCGGAAGTCAGTCAGAAAACGGGTCATCAAGACCTTGTCACCCGTTGGGACCGCAGGATCGAACAACTGCTGCGAAATGAAATACTGACAGCCTTCCCCCAAGACGCCATCGTGGGGGAAGAGTATCCGCCGGAGACGCATCGCGCCGAGTCGGTTACTTGGTATATTGACCCCATCGATGGAACCACGAATTTTATCAATCAGCACCAAAACTACGCCATCTCTGTGGGATGCTGGAACGGAAGCAAGCCATTGTTTGGCTTGGTACTGGACGTAGAGCGGAATTCGCTGTACTGGGCCCGGCACGGTGGAGGTGCATGGCAAGATCAGACACCGATCCACACCTCCGACCGGCGGGAGCTTTCGGAGCTGCTGCTGACAACGCCGGGTTTGCAATATACCTTCCTGGAGTCGCATCCCTATCAGGAGCGGATGATCCGGCTCTCTCGGAAGGTACGGGGAGTTCGGTGTCTCGGCTCCGTGGCCTTGGAACTTTGCGAGGTGGCCGCTGGCCGGGCAGATTTATTCGTGACCATGCGATCTTCCCCCTGGGATCACAACGCGGCGCGAATCATCCTGGAGGAGGCCGGGGGTGCGATCTTTACTGTGGAAGGCAAACCGTTGCCTTTGAACCAGAAAAGCACGGTGCTTGGCTTAAGCTCTGCCGACTTAAAGGATTATATTCTCACTGGATAATCGAGTATCTGTCTCGTACAATTGGCATCAATTTTATTCGAAATACGCTGGGCCAGCACAATTATTGGCTCAGCGTATTTCAATAATAAAAAAGGCTTACCAATTATCTTTTTACCATTATTTATCGTCTGTGGAGGCGCATAAAAAATCAGGGTGCCGGAGCATACAATTTCCGGCACCCTGATTTCGTTTAGTTTTTGGTTGTAACTTCTTGTACGGTCACATACTTCTGGTTACGACTCCGCGGTTTATCCGGAATCGTCATTTGAATCTGTCCGCTTTCAATCAAAGGTCGAAGGTGGAGCTGTGTAAAGTTCTTTGCGTTTTTATATCCACAATGTTCCATGATTTCCGTTTTGGATCGTGGCTCTTTGCAAAATGTCAAAATTGCAACTTGGGTGGTAACTTGGGTGGTAACTTGGGTGGTAACTTGGTTCCCGTCCTGCGGCCCAACCTTTTCCACGGCAACTGGGGCCAGCGGAACGACCGTGCGGAACACATCGCCCTCGATAAATTCCGGCGTCCCGCCGGAGTAGAGCTTCGTGTATTTATAAGTATTCCGCATCCCGGACCCCAACTCGTCCGCCAGACCAATCTCTCGGAACACTTTGGAGATGGGCGGGTTTTTGGCATACGGCTCAAAGGAGGACAAATGCAAAGCACCATGCCCGTGGGAACGATTGGCATTTTCGGTGTAGAGCCGGTTACGCTCAATTACGAATTTTGCCACATAGCCGCTGGAGTAATCCCGGTGCGCCAGGCTGTTGGAGAAAATTTCACGCAGGATGCGGTCTCTGGCGCTGACGCTCTGGAGGCCCTCCTGCACAAAGGGGTCGCTGAGGTGCTTTTGACCGAACGCAATCAGCCGGTCATAGGTCTCCAGCAGATTTGTGATGATGACATCCCGGTCGTCATAGCGATCCAGGTTTTCCACCCGGAAAATGGCGTCCGTTTTGTGCTGCGGCAATACGGACAGAATCGTGCTGTCCTTCCCGAACAGAAGAATCGCCGCAAGGGTAATGCCTTCGAGCTGCCTTTCGGGGTCTTTTAAGATCAGACCGGCGCTGCGCAGCAGTTCTTCGTCTGACATGGACTTCCACGGATGGTTGGCCGTGCGGCTGGTGGTCATGGCTCTGGCGCGCTCCATCAGGTCAGGGCGCAGGTCGTCCATCTGGAAGCGGGTCACTTTGTTTACAAAATAGCTGCCGCTTTTCCGGGCGTACAGCTGGTACACCATGTCGGAGTTGTCGGTTATATCAATATCTGCTTCGTGACTGCGGTCAAAAATGCGCCCGTGATGGCGGCAGACCTGGCTGCCGGACGGCACCTGAATGACCAGCAGCGTGCGGCCGTCTACGATGCAGGCTTCCGGCTGCAAGTACAGAGGCGGATTGATTTTCTGCCCGTTGTTGATGGAAGTCACGAAGTCTTTTTTCATACGGTCAACCGCATCCGGGGCAACACCCAAAATCTCCCCGTTGTCTTTGACGCCCAGGAGAATGATTCCACCGTCCCGGTTGGAAAAAGAACAGACGGTATCGTAAACATCCTTTGTAATCTCGGTGGTGGATTTCTTAAACTCCACCCGGATGTTCTCGCCGTCCTCGATCAGCTTCAGAAGTTCGGCTTCTGTCATAGGAGCAACAGCCCCCTTTCGATGTGGATTTATACGTTCTTATTATACGGGTTTTTTCACGCATTATCAAACCCATTCTGCGTGGGTATATAATTCTGAAATGGTTCTCTGTGATTCTGGAAAATGCCAGACAGTGTCTGGCGAATTAAGCTGCGATTCGGCATCGCCTTTGATCAGTCAAATCAATTCAACAGACAGTGTCTGTTAAAAAGGAGGGAAAATCATTATGGCCACCACCCGCATCATGCCGCTGCACGCTGGCAAGGGCCGCACGGTCGGCAAGGCGATCAGCGACATCATCGACTATGTAAAAAATCCCGATAAGACCGACCACGGCAGGCTCATCACCAGCTACCAATGCGACAGCCGCGTGGCCGACGCCCAGTTCCTTCTTGATAAGCAGACCTACGCCGCCCGCACTGGCCGGGTGCGCGGTGCGGACGATGTGATCGCTTACCACCTGCGGCAGTCCTTCGTTCCGGGCGAGATTACGCCGAAAGAAGCCAACCGCCTGGGCGTGGAGCTGGCCCGGCGTTTTACCAAAGGCAAACACGCTTTCATCGTCTGCACCCACATTGACAAGGCTCACATCCACAACCATATTATCTGGAACTCCACCACGCTGGAGTGTGACCGCAAGTTCCGAAACTTTTGGGGCAGCACCCGCGCTGTCCACCGCCTGAGCGACACCATCTGCATCGAAAACGGCTACTCCATTGTGGAGGCTCCCAAGCGGCGCGGTCAGAGCTACAACAAGTGGCTGGGCGATGCGGCCAAGCCCTCCCACAAAGAACAGCTGCGTCAGGCCATTGACCGGGCGCTGGCAAAGAAACCGGCCAGTCTGGAGGAACTGCTGTGCCTGCTGGAACAGGACGGCTTCACTGTTCACCGGCGCGGCAAGACCATCTCCATCGGCGCGGAGGGCTGGGGCAACAACGTCCGCTTTGACCGGCTGGGGGACGGCTACACGCTGGACGATCTGCTGGCGGTCCTCTCCGGCCAGAAAGAGCATACGCCCCGCAAGCAGCCTGCCCCACAGGCCGCCCCGCCCAAGGTCAATCTGTTGGTGGACATCCAGGCAAAACTCCAGGCCGGAAAAGGTGCCGGGTACGCCCGCTGGGCCAAGGTGTTCAACCTTAAACAGATGGCGCAGACCCTCAACTATCTGTCCGAACACGGGCTGCTGGATTATGCCGATTTGGAAACCAAAACAGCAGAGGCGACGGCCCGCTACAATGCGCTGTCCGATCAGATCAAGGCCGCCGAGAAGCGCATGGCCGAAATTGCCGTGCTGCGCACCCATATCGTCAACTATGCCAAGACCCGCGACACCTATGTGGCTTACCGCAAGGCCGGGTATTCACGGAAATTCCGGCAGGAGCATGAGGAAGAAATCTTGCTGCACCAGGCCGCCAAAGAAGCCTTCAACGAGCTGAACGTGAAGAAGCTGCCCACCATCAAGGAGCTTCAGACCGAGTATGCCCAGCTTCTGGCGGACAAGAAAAAGGCTTACGGAGAGTACCGGCAGACCCGCACTGCCATGCGGGAGCTGCTGACCGTCAAGAACAACGTGGATCGGGTCCTGGCAATGGAGCAGACCGAGACGCAACAGAAAGAAAAAGACCACGGCCTGCGGTGAGCTGGTCGCGGTCAAAAGCGTTCGCAAGAACGCGCAGCCACAGATTGAAAATCTGTGTTCCAAGGGGGCTTGGGGGACTTCCCTCAACAAGCGCGTGGGGCTATCTGGATAGCCACAGGCATCGCTTGCCGATTTTAGTTGCGCTTACATCTTATTCGATTTTTCGCATTCTTTTCGGTACTGGGTGGGTAGCACCTGTACCACATCTTTGAACGCCTTAGAAAACTTTCCTTGGGTTTCATACCCTACCTGTGCGGCAATATCAGCGATGGTCGTATCCGTATCCCGCAGCAGTTTCATAGCCTGCCGTATCCGATATTCTTTCATGTAGCTGGCGATTGGCAGACCATACACAGCCTTGAACACTTCTTTTAGCGTAGAGGTATTGATTAAGTATTGTTTGGAAAGTTCCTCGATCGTAAATCGCTGGTCCAGATGCTCTGTCAGCAACTGATGGATTTCTTTGATTAGTTCTGTCTGCTGGGAAAAGTATTGTGTTAGGCCTTTTCGTGAGAACTGAAAATTGTCCAGATAGATCAATAGCTCTTGGACCTTCAGTTTGAGATAGGGGCCAAGTATCTCAGGGCGGGCAGAATACAGGGCGGCAAAGAGCCGATCTAACTCTGGGCAGGCAGGAATCGCAATTGGGTTCCCGCCACAAAATAGACGCTGCAATCTCACAGGATCTACACCGGCTTCCTGTACGATGCCTGGACGATCTGTCGTTAAGTATTGCAGGTCTACAGAAAAAGAGATTCCCTCTGCATACCCCAATGGGAACATCATGTCGGAATTGGCGCAGCAAGTAGTACTATGTGCAGTTATATCGCCTGCACCCAGATAAATCGCCGTACCCCCTCGCATATTCCAGCCGACCCGTCCGCTGTGGCAGTGGAATACTTCCAGCATAGAAGCGGCGGCGTCATGGTGAAACGCTATTCGAGGGGCCAAAAAAATATTATAAGATGCCTCGATTCCAGGAAAAAGTGTATAGGTTTCCACTTTGCCTTTCCCAGAAGTCTTGGCTGAAAACTGGTCAGTCAAAAGGGTTCGCCCTTGTGTTGAAGCAGAATGATGAACAAAGGACAGCTCACCGAAAGGAACATCTTTTAACATCTGTTCAACGCGAAGCAGTTCATCCTGTTTCATGTAAGCCCTCCTCGCTGTGATTTTCTGTGGGGCAGATGATTTTTACCATTTTCTCAATGACATGATGGAGCAGTTGAGCTGGTTCTGTATTGGCCGCTTTGTAGTAGACTTCCTTCCCTTCACGGCGGCTCACGATCAAACCGCTTGCCTTCAACTGCTTCAAATGATGAGACACAGCAGGGCTGCTCATCTGTACCATCGCAGAAAGGTTGATGACGCATTCCTCGCAATGACACAGTAACCAGAAGATACGAATGCGACTTCCATCACTGAGCAGCTTGAAAACATCGGCAACGGTTTGAAAATCATCTGTGCGGGGCATATGATCGAATGCGCGCTCTAAAGCCTGACCATGATTATGAGGCAGATGGGTTTCTGGCATATCGAGGTCCTCCCTTCATCGAAATCATACCACATTGTGAAGGAATAAGGAACCCATTTGAGTTTACTCTGCCTTTGGAACGTCGTGCGTATAATCTAAGATACGAATGTTTTCTCCTGCTTCTTTCTGAACCAAATCCTTCATTCGTTTGGCGAACGGACAAGGATACCCGATAGGCGTGCCCTTCTGGATACAGGAGGCGAACGCGATGGTATCTGCTCCCAGTTCAATCAATTTGCGGGCGCGCAAAACCGACTTTTTACCTGGGCAGCCGCCGCAGTTGATAAAACCGACGATTTCGATGTTGTCCTCTCCCTGGAAGGAGCCGGTATGCTCCCGGATCGCCTTAAAATCCGCCACGCCAGGGCAGTAATCCTCCGTCTGCATACAGCGAATAATTCCAACTTTCATCATGATACATCCTCTCTTTTTTTGTTTTGATATAGAATAGGCAGATACCACTGAAATGCAAATACACGCGCTTTCCAGGGGGATTCAGGTATGTGCCGATTCCGCAACCAGGCATCGTGCAAAATCCGTCAGGTTATGGGCTGGTGCGGTCCGAAGCATGGCCTCATCCAAGGCATTTTCTCCCAAGCGATAGCGGTCCAGGGCATCGGCATCCTTAAAAATCCGATAGAGCAGGACGCCGTGTTCAAAGCCAGCGAGCGCGGCTTCCCCAAGGCCGTCCTCCTGGTCGTGATACGCCATAATCTGATAAACGCGCTCATCATAAACAAGAGGGTTGGTCCGGCAGAACTCTTTATAGTAGTCGGCCGCCCGCTGCCCATGTCCCACATCCAGCCAATCATCTTGACGGCGGGAATCGTGAAAAACTGCCGCAGCCCCGAGTGCATCCCGCAGTTCTGGTGACAAATCCATTTTTTCCGCAATTAAAAGTGCATACAGCAGCACTCGCGCGCAGTGGGCTTTGGTGTGCTTTTCGCTGCCTTTCAGGGAAAACTCCACCTGCTGCTCCAAGAAGCGGTCCCAACGGTCATAGTCACGATTTATAGTTTCTGGGATCTTCATACGCCGCACGCCTCCCGGAGTGCGGACAAAATATTGCTCAAAGGACCGTCCAATCCGAAGGAGCGGGCCTTGATGTCATCGGTGATGTAGATTTCCCCCAGATTGATGGTCACATAGGCGGCGTGGGGCTCCTGCGCCACCAGGCGCATGAGCGGAGCCTTGATGAGCTGATTGCGCCAGCCGATGCCCAGCTCCAGCACCACCAGTTTTTTGCCGTGGTACTGGTGTAAAAATGCCTGCATCCGCTGCTGGGCTGCGGTGTCGGGGATGAAGTAGGGACCGCCTTCCATATGGACCTCCATCGGCCCGCCGCACCGGGGGCAGCGGGGAACGAGTTCCAACGGGATCTTCCCCCCCTGCTCGGCGGCGGCCATCTTCTCGGCCAGTTCCAGTGTGGGGTACAGCGTGTCGTGGCAGGGGCGGGCGCACTGCATGGTCAGCCAGTCCCCCTCGACCTCATAGATTTTCTCCGGGGCAAAGCCGCTCATCTCAAAGTGACACTCTCCGTTGGAGGTAACGATAAAATAGTCCTTATCTCCCACGATGGTCCGCAGATCCTGCATGACCGGCGTGGGTTTGTATTCGCCGCAGTAGTGGTGGATCAGGCGGGACCAGAACCCCCACTTTTCTTCCTCGGACGGCCAGCGGGCTCCCATGCCTTGCAGGATGCACCGCAGGCCATATTTTCGCTTGAGGTCACCAAACAATTCCTCAAAGGCTTGGTTATCAGCAAAGAGATGCAGCCCTTCTGTGATGGACAGTCCGTTGCTGGCCCCGATCAGAATGGCATCTGCTGCATGAATGGCTTCCACTACGGGTTTCAAATTTTCCATACAAACGCTCCTTTCTCTTATCTCGACACACTGCCAGTTTTGCATAATTTTTGCCGCAGCCGGGACAGTGTCTCTGCCAGATCCCCCTGCAAATAGAGGCTTTTCCCTTTGAGGTGCTCCGGCGCATGAGAATCCTTTTGATTCAGGCAGGCGTAAAATACATTCTCGTTTTGGGCGGTCAACTGCCAGAAGGGCAGCTTGATAATGCTGGGCGTCATCTCGCCCACGCCCAGCTCCAGCAGCAGGAGTTTCTTCCCGGTCTGCTCCATCAGCCAATGGCGGAGGAATGTGCGGTAACGGGCAACACCTTCCTGCCAGGCGGTTCCCTCTAAAAAGGTATCGTCCCGCACCCAGGGGATCAGGACACGCCCGCAGTCCGGGCAGCGGGGTACCATCTCCTCCGGCAGATTTACGCCGTCCAGAGCCTGTGTCAGCCGTTGGACCAGGCTGTAGTTTTCCCAAATCTGGTCTTGGCAGGGCTGACAGCATTGACAGAATCCAAAGTCCCCTTGGAAGGTACAAACTTGGTCTTTGGAAAACGACCGAGAAACCTGCATATCCACATTGGTGGTCAGGATAAAGGCAGGCTTACTGCCAACGATTTTCTTCAAATCCAGGTACGGCTGTCCGACAGGGGCTTCCCACATGAAACGAATATATTGACTGTAATAGGCCCATTGCGCGCCGTAGGAGGAAAAACAGTGATAGAACCCGGCAAAAGGTGAGGAAAATCTGTAATATTCTTGAAACGGCGCCAATGCCTTCGACAAGGCCGGGGACCAGTGGTAATGGTCGTAGCCCGCCGCGCTGGACAGCCCGGACCCGGCGCCGATCAGGACTGCATCCGCAATCTCGATTTTTTCGGCCAGTTGGTCCAGTATCGGCTCTGTCATTGCATCGGCTCCTGGCTGCCTGCCACCCGGGCATCCCGCAGCACCTTGGCAATGTCCTCTACAATAACCATGCCCTTGTCCTCCAGCTGCTTGGGCAGGAAGTTATACTGGTTGTTCACGGCGATATACCGGGCGTGGGGAAAACTGAGAGTCAGGTTCCAGAACGGCTCCTGGATGAACATGGGAGTCAGGCGGCCCACGCCCAGCTCCAGGAACAGGATCTTGCTGTCCTTGTGCGCCAGCAGATAGCGGGAAATTTTCTCGTATTGCTCCTCGTATTTTCTGCCCTGCAGAAAGTTGCCGTACCCCCGCACCCAGGGGAAAGCCTCCCCGCCGCAGTGGGGGCATCGGGGAATCAGCTCGGTGGGGATGGCGGTATGTTCGCCCATCGCCTGTACCATCTCAGTCACCGGGCCCACCGCGTCCCAGGTGTCGTCGGTGCAGCAGGCGGCACACTGGAAGAACCGGTGATCGCCCTGGATCTCCGCCACTTTTTCCTCCGGGTAGAGTTTGACAAACTGGGTGTCCTGGTTGGTAGTCAGTACAAAGAAGTCCTTGCCCTTCAGCAGTGCGTCCAGGTCCCGGTAGGGCGGGCGGATGGGCGCGGTCTGGGTGGTGTGCAGGAAGGTGGCCAGATAGCCCCAAAACTCCTCCCGGCTGGACCAGTGATGCATCATGCCAGCAAAGGCCCCCTTGAAGTGGTACTTCTCTGCATACTTGCCAAAGTACTTTCGGTAAGAGGCATTGTCCTCATAATAAAAGTCCCCGCCGCCCGCCGCTGACAGGCCGGAGGCACCGCCAACGACAACACAGTCGGCTTCCCGAATCTCTTGAAGCAGCCGGTCGATCTGCTGATCGTAGGGCAGAGCGGGTTTGTCCGTCAGTTCATAGGGGGTGCGCCCGGCGGCGTAGACCGAATAATAGCGGGAATAGTTCATCTGTGTCTGGGTGACCAAATCTTCGTAAAAGCTCATGGAGTTCAACCTCTCTATTCGGATGTTATTTTTACTTTAACAGCATATTCATCATAGCACCCGCTTGCATCTCTGTCAATATGCTGTTATAATATTTTTAACATCAACAAGAGAGGACAGCTACATGAAATATCCAACCAAATTGAGCGACGCGGTCCATATTTTGGCCTTCCTGGCTCTGCATCCGGGGGCCAACCTGACCAGCGAAAAAATCGCAGAGAGCGTCCAGACCAACCCCGCCTATATCCGCCAGTTGATGTCGGCATTGCGCAAAGGCGGTCTACTCATCAGCGTAAAGGGGCATCCTCGGCCGGCGCTGGCCCGGGAGCCAGAGGCCATCACCCTGCTGGACGCTTACCGGGCAGTGGAGGGCGACAAGCCTATTCTCCACCAGGACACCCACACCAACCCGGCCTGCGGCGTGGGGGTCAATATCCAGCTGGTTCTGGCGGACTGCTACCGGGAAGTACAGCATAGCGCCGAAGAAAAGATGCGGGAAATCACCCTGGCGGAGATCCTGGCTCGGTATTACCAAAAGCTGGACCATCAAACATCCCGTGAAAACCAGGAAGGAGATGCTATTTACGAACGGACATAAAAAAATCGGACTTGTCGTGGAGGGCGGCGGCATGAAGTGCGCCTACAACGCTGCTATTTTGGACTTGTTTTTGGATGAGGGCATTACCTTCGACTATTGCATCGGTGTCTCGGCAGGCTCCGGGAATCTGGTGTCCTATCTGGCTGGGCAGCGGGGTCGAAACCTGCGCTTCTTTACCGAGCACATCCATGACCCGGAATACTTCGGACTGAAAAGTTTAATGAAGACCGGCGACCTGTTCGGCATCCAGCATATCTATGGAGACCTGACGCGGGCGGATGGAAAAGACCCGCTGGACTTCCCGGCGTTTCTGGCCAATCCCACGGAATATGAGGCAGTGGTCACCAACGCGCTGACGGGCAGGCCGGAATATTTTGGCAAGGACGCCATGAAGCAGGACGATTACCGCCTGATCATGGCGTCCAGCGCCATCCCGGTGGTCTGCCACCCGGTAAAACTGAATGGGGTGCCCTACTTTGATGGCGGTTTGACAGACGCCATTCCCGTCCGCCGGGCGCTGGAGCGGGGATGCGCTAAGCTGGTGGTGATCCTCTCCAAGAACCGGGATTATGTGAAGAAGCCCCAGGGGATGCGCTCCATCTACCGTCGGGCCTGCCGGGAGTATCCAAACATCGTGGCCGCCCTGGACCGGCGGCACACCGTCTACAATGCCAATTTTCAGGATGTGTTCTCCCTGGAGCGGGCGGGAAAGGCCTTTGTCCTGACTCCCAGCGAGCCCCTCCATGTGAGCACTTACTCCATGAAAGAGAAAGCGGAACAGGAGTTATACGATTTGGGCCTGCGGGATTTTGCCGCACAGAAAGAAAAGCTGCAAAGCTTTTTATACACTTGAGGGGCAAATGAAGCAAGCAAGAAAGAAGGTATCCCTATGCGCAAAAATGTAAAAATTACAGTACTTCGCACAGAATACTATCAAGACCTGGCAGAGCAGTATGCGATTCCGAATCTTGGAATGTGTCCCTTCCACCAGAAAGGGCAGGTGCTCTATAGCGATGGCATCCATCCGCCGGAGGGGATGTGCGGCGTGGCCTGGCAGGACCTGGAACCGTGGGTGCGCCAGTTATCCGAGGGCGGACTGCTCCAGCCATCGGGCACCTGGTTGAAGGATGATTCCATCGGCGTGTTTGCCTGCCCGGATGGGGTGCGCCCGGTCATCTTTCTGCTGGAGGCTGTAGATTGACAATTCATATCTGCAGGCAGTTGGTATTATCAATTCCCATAAACCAGACTGCTTTCTATGTACTCATCCTCGCTAAATCCTAAATCAATTTAAAACTAGGAGAGCCGGAACAGTTTAGGCACTGCCCAAACTGTTCCGGCTCTCTTATTTCATTTGTGGAATGAGGATTTCATGCAAAACAGGGCGCTTCCCTTACGGAATATATTTTAATCCCCACTGGGCAATCGCATAAAAGACAGGCAGCAGGTCCCGCCCCTTCTCCGTTAAGGAGTATTCTACCCGCAGCGGCATTTCGTTGTACTGAATGCGCTGGATCAGTTCGCTGGTCTCCAGCTCCTTCAGGGCATTCGTCAGGGCGGCGTTGGTAATGGGTTTCAGCATCTTCTTCAGCTCCCCAAAGCGCATCGGGGATTTGATGCACAATTCGTAGAGAATTTGCAGTTTCCATTTCCCCTGCAGCATCTGGATCACCGGCGTGACCGGGCAGTTTCCACTTTCCGTCAGAATCACGCTGCTCACTTTCTCAGTAAATTCTTCATAGGTCATGATGATAGTTTACTCCATTCTACAAGTAGTATCTTTTTCTATACCAGATATAAATGTTTTGCGTACTTGATTGAATTGCTTTATCAGGTATAATAAATATACCGTAAGTTGGCCATGCCGTCAACGACTAAAAATTTTAAGAAAGGTCTGAATACCATGAAAGAACTGAACATTATGGAGGCCACTGTCCTCACCTCCCCCAATCCTCTGACGCTGATCTGCTCCAAAAAGGAGGATGGCACCACGAACCTGGCCCCTATCTGCTTTGTATCCTACCTCTCCTTCAATCCGCCGATGGTGGGCTTCGCCACTGGTAAGCAGTCCCACACCGGCAAGCAGGTGCGGGAGACTGGCAAGGTGATCGTCACTGTTCCCGGCGAAAGCTTGGCGCAGACCGTCATGGCCTGTGGAGCGTCCACTGGTGCCGAGACTGACAAGGTGGCAGCCAACAACATCGAGATGGTGTCCGTAGAGGGCAGCGACATCCAGATCCCGGCGGACACCAAGCTAGCGATGGTAGCTACCCTGCAGCAGTCGGTGGAAGTGGGCGACCATATTCTGCATATCTGCCAGGTGGACAAGTTCCTGGGCGATGAGAGCAAGAAGGGCCTGTATGCCTGGAACGGCTTCGGCAAGGTGGCGCCCGCCGTGGAGGGCTGATTTTTCGCAATACCAGAAGAGGAGGCGGGGCCGATGTCGGTCTGCATTAAGGATTTGATTCAGAATATGAACCTGGTCATCGGCTGTCCCATCGGGTGTAGCTACTGCTACGCAAGGAACAATGTCCGGCGGTTCCATATGATCGATGATTTCGAGAAACCGGAATTTTTTCCGAATAAGCTGCGGCTGATGGACAATCAGCGCCCCCACAATTTTCTTCTGACTGGGATGAGCGATTTTGCTTTCTGGGAACCAGAATGGCGGGACGAAGTGTTTGCCAAAATGGCTCAGAACCCACAACACCAGTACCTCTTTCTGACCAAGCGCCCGGAACTGATTCGCTTCTCCACACCGCTGGACAATGCCTGGTTTGGGGTGACTGTCACATCCCGTAAAGAGAAAAGCCGCATCCAAGCTCTGCGGGAAAATATCCGCGGGCTTCATTACTATGTGACATTTGAGCCCATGTTCGATGAAATTGGAGAGGTGGACTTCTCCGGTATTGAGTGGGTCGTCATCGGTACGGAAACTGGACGCAGAAAGGGCAAATCCATATCGAAACCAGAGTGGGTAAGGAACCTGATGGACCAGGCTCACGCTCTGGGTATTCCTGTCTTTATGAAGGAGGATCTGCTCCCCATCATGGGAGAGGCACAGATGGTGCAGGAATTGCCGCAATCTTTTCGGCGGGTATTGGAGGATCAGGCTATATGGCAGAGATAAAGGAAAATAACATCCTAATTCGGGATATTGAAACCAAAAATATCATGACAAAATCTACCCTGCCAGTGGGTGGATATTCCGTCAATCCGTATGTGGGCTGTACCCATAGCTGCAAATATTGCTATGCCTCTTTTATGAAGCGGTTTACTGGGCACACCGAACCTTGGGGCGCATTTCTGGATGTGAAGCACTGGCCCGAAATCAAAAATCCGAAAAAATACCAGGGGCAGCGTGTGGTCATCGGTTCAGTGACCGATGGCTACCTGCCCCAAGAGGAGCAATTTCGCAACACCCGGCGGTTATTGGAGCAGCTAAAAGACAGCGGTGCGGAAATTTTGATCTGTACAAAATCCGATTTAGTTCTGCGGGATATTGACTTGCTTGAGAAGATGGAAAAAGTCACGGTTTCCTGGTCAATCAATACACTGGATGAGAATTTCAAAGATGATATGGACAATGCCGTCAGTATCGAGCGGCGGCTGAATGCCATGAAGCGGGTCTATGACGCGGGTATTCGTACCGTCTGCTTCGTTGCCCCAGTTTTTCCGGGTATCACAGATTTCGAGGCTATTTTCCACCGGGTCAAGGATCAGTGCGACCTGGTTTGGCTGGAAAATCTGAACCTGCGCGGCGGCTTCAAAAAGACAGTCATGGATTATATAGCAGAAAAGTATCCTGATCTTATGCCACTGTATCACGAAATCTATAACAAGCACGACCGTAGTTATTTCAAAGCCCTGGAACAAAAAGCCGAAACAATGGCAAAGAAATATGACTGTCCCTTTGTGGATAATGAAATGCCCTACGGCAGGGCGGCACAGGGACATCCGGTCATTGTCGATTACTTTTACCACGAAGAAGTGCGCGGTTCAGAGAACACCGGAAAGCGAACTCGAAAAGTATGATTTTTTATGGAGGGCTACTAACTAATAGACAAGCCCTCAAAAGGAGGCAAGCATGAAAATTCAGCAGATTCGCAATGCCACCATTCGCATTGAGTGTGCGGGCAAACATTTTTTGATTGATCCATGGTTCCAAAAGAAGGGGACCGGCATGAGCGCACCTTCGCCTGATCCGGAGAAGGCGAAAATCCCTTCCCCCACAACGGAGCTTCCCTTTCCTGTGGAGCAGATCATGGAAGGAATCGATGCCATGATCGTCACCCATATCCATCCAGACCATTTTGACCCTGAAACGGCAGCAATGCTGGACAAAACCATTCCTGTTTTCGCTGTAAATGAAGAAACAAAATCCCAAATTGAAGGATTTGGTTATACTTCCGTCATGGTGCTCAAGGATGGAGGGGATGATTTTGACGGTGTAGTTCTCATCCGCACAGAAGCTATGCACGGAGAATCGCCTGACCTTGCGGCCGAGCCGGCCTGCGGCGTAATTCTGCAAGCGGCTGGGGAGCCTACCCTGTATGTGGCCGGAGATACTGTGTACTATAAAGGGGTCGAACAGACGTTGGAACGGTATCGCCCAGACGTGGTAGTGCTCAATGCTTGTGGTGCGGAGCTAATGCAAGTCGGACGCCTCATTATGGGAGCCGAGGATGTTTTGAAGGTGTGTGAGGCAGCGCCGAATGCCACAATCATCGCCAGTCATATGGATGCCGTCAATCACGCTACGGTGAGCCGCACAGAACTCCGTGAATTTCTGAGGAAACACGGTATGAATGGACGCGTCTTGATCCCAGAGGATGGAGAGTGTTTGGAGTTTTCGGGAGAGTAGTTGCGGTATGGGTGAAATTATTCTAACAGGAGACCGTCCTACTGGCCGCCTTCACGTAGGGCATTATGTCGGTTCATTAAGAGAACGTGTCCGGTTACAAAATTCCAGGCGCTTCTGCGATATGTATATTATGATTGCGGATGCGCAGGCACTGACGGATAATGCGGAACATCCAGAAAAAGTCAGGCAGAATATCATGGAAGTTGCGCTTGATTATCTGGCCTGTGGACTTGACCCGGAAAAAGCCACGATTTTTATTCAATCAATGATCCCAGAACTGACTGAGTTGACCTTTTACTATATGAATCTGGTAACGGTATCCCGTTTACAGCGCAACCCCACCGTCAAAGCGGAAATTCAGCAGCGAAATTTTGAAGCCAGCATTCCGGTCGGATTCTTTTGCTATCCTATCAGCCAAGCTGCGGACATCACAGCTTTTCGAGCCACGGCTGTCCCCGCTGGAGAAGATCAGGAACCAATGTTGGAACAATGCAGAGAGATTGTCCGTAAATTTAATGCGGTGTATGGGGAAACGCTGTTAGAACCACACATCGTCCTGCCTAAAAGCCAGGCGTGTATGCGTCTGCCTGGTATCGACGGGAAAAATAAAATGAGTAAATCATTGGGAAATTGTATTTATCTCTCCGATGAGCCAGACGTGATTAGTGCTAAGGTCATGTCCATGTTTACTGATCCTACACATTTGAGAAAAAATGACCCTGGTCACACGGAGGGAAATCCCGTTTTTATGTATTTAGAGGCGTTTTCTACACCCGAACATTTTGCAGCATTCCTACCAGAGTATGGCGGGCTGGATGAATTGAAGGAACATTACCAAAAAGGCGGACTTGGAGATGTGAAAGTCAAAAAGTTTCTCAATCAGGTTCTTCAATATGAACTGGCTCCTATTCGGGAGCGCAGGAAGGAATGGGAAAAACATAGAGCTGATGTATATGATATTTTGAAGCATGGTACGGAAAAGGCACGGACAATCGCCTCCCACACCCTCAGTGACGTGCGCCATGCGATGAAAATTGACTACTTTGACGGAGGTAGTTTGCTATAAGAGACTCTTTATCAAAAATGGTTGATGTGTGACAAAACTAAGGAGAAGGTTGGTTACTCGTGTGCCAGTTATCTCCTCCATACGAAAAATGTTCAAATAACGAAGTAGCGAGTCATGTTCATGGAAGTGAACTGTGGCTCGCTTTTATATATTAGAGCTTTCCCACATTTTTCCCGCTCTTTTCGACGCCGGTGCCTGGGGCGTGGGCCTCCCATTCTGTCTCGTTTCGTCCTATCAACCTGAACGAAACGAAAATGTTTATCATAAAGTTGTATTTTACCCAAGTGGAAGAATCTTTTACCCAAACGGAAGGATTACTTTCAAAGGCGTTGACGATAAGGTCTTGCCTGTGTATGATGAAGATACAGTTAAACGATGATTTAATTGTTCTGATAACACAATCAATATTAGAGAGGAGTTTTCCAACATGAAAAAGACTTACAAGATCGAAGTAGACTGTGCCAACTGTGCTAACCTGATGGAGGATGCCGCCCGCAAGACCAGCGGTGTACAGAATGCGACGGTGAACTTCATGACCCAGAAGATGATCGTAGAGTTTGCCGAGGGTCAGGAGCCTGCCAGCGTGATGGCGGCTGTGCAGAAAGCATGCAAAAAGGTGGAGCCCGACTGCGAAATCTACCTGTAACTGCCACGGACACGCCCTGGAGCAACTGCTTGCAGGGCCTTGTCTTTCATCTATGAGTAAACGAATAAGCAATCTTTGAAAGGAAGATTGAAATGCAAGAGTACATTATCAATGGTCTGCTGATTGTTGTGGCTCTGCTTGCTGTGATTCTCCAGGGCATCGGGGCACGAGTCAACAGCAGCATGACCAAAAAGCAAAAAGTCATGCTCTGGCGTATTCTGGCAGCAACTGTATTGCTGTTGGTGCTCCAGGTGCTTGGCGCCGCTGCCTTTGATCCACTTGGGGCCGCCGGGCGGTGGGTGCGTTTGGCCTGTTACCTGGTGGACTACGCCATCATCGGGTACGACATTCTGCAAAAGGCGTGGCGGGGTATCCGCAACGGCCAGGTCTTTGACGAGCACTTCCTGATGGCGGTGGCCACGCTGGGCGCACTGGCGTTGGCAATCTATGAGAATGGCGACTATTTGGAAGCGATCGCCGTCATGCTGTTCTACCAGGTCGGCGAGTGGTTCCAGAGCTACGCCGTGGGCAAGAGCCGCCGCAACATCAGTGATCTGATGGACATCCGTCCGGATTACGCAAATATCGAGCGGGATGGCAAACTGGAACAGGTTGATCCCGATGAGGTCGAGATCGGTTCCACCATCGTGGTACAGCCCGGTGAGAAAGTACCCATCGACGGCGTGGTGACCGAGGGTGTTTCCACACTGAACACCGCGGCCCTGACCGGCGAATCTCTACCCCGGGATGCCAAAGCAGGCGACGAGATCATCAGCGGCTGTATCAATATGACTGGCGTGCTGAAGATCAAGACAACCAAAGAATTCGGTGAATCCACCGTTTCCAAGATCCTTGATCTGGTGGAGAACGCTTCCTCCCGCAAATCCAAGTCGGAAGATTTTATCTCCCGTTTTGCCAAAATTTATACTCCGGCTGTTTGTTACGCTGCGCTGGCGCTGGCCATTCTGCCGCCGTTGGTGCGGATGTTCGCGCTCGGCCTGGATGCTGGGTGGGAGACCTGGATCTATCGGGCCTTGACCTTCCTGGTGGCAAGCTGCCCCTGTGCGCTGGTCATCAGCATCCCTCTCAGCTTCTTTGCGGGCATCGGCGGCGCCAGCAAGGCTGGCGTGTTGGTCAAAGGTTCCAACTACCTGGAGACCCTTTCCAAAACGAAGATCGTCGTCTTCGACAAGACCGGCACCCTGACGCGCGGCGTATTTGAAGTCAACGGCATCCATCACAGCGAGATGGAGAACGCCAAACTGGTGGAATACGCCGCCCTGGCGGAGTCCTCCTCCAGCCATCCCATCAGCAAGAGCCTCCAGAAGGCCTACGGCAAGGAGATCGACCGCAGCCGTGTCCGCGATATTCAGGAGATCAGCGGCAACGGCGTGATCGCCAAGGTGGACGGGCACATCGTGGCTGCCGGCAATGACAAACTGATGCAGCGCATCGGTGTGGACTACATCAACTGCCACAGCGTAGGCACCATCATTCACATGGCGATTGACGGCAAGTATGCCGGGCATATCGTGATCTCGGACGTGGAAAAACCCACCTCCAAGCAGGCAATCCGGGCCCTGAAGGCAGCCGGCGTGCAAAAGACTGTCATGCTCACCGGCGATGCCAAGCGGGTGGCGGAACAGGTGGCAGCTGACCTGGGCATCGATGAGATATACAGCCAGCTTCTGCCGGCCGACAAGGTGGAAAAGGTGGAGGAACTGCTGCAAGAGAAGTCGGAAAAGGCAAAGCTCGCCTTCGTGGGCGACGGAATCAACGACGCGCCGGTGCTGGGCCGTGCGGACATCGGCATCGCCATGGGCGCGATGGGGTCCGATGCTGCCATTGAGGCAGCTGACGTGGTGTTGATGGATGACGACCCCATGAAGATCTCTACGGCCATCAAGATTAGCCGCAAGTGTCTGGGCATCGTCTATCAGAACATTGTCTTTGCAATCAGCATCAAGCTGATCTGCCTGGTGCTGGTTGCTCTGGGCTTCGCCAATATGTGGCTGGCTGTCTTTGCTGATGTGGGTGTCATGATTATCGCAGTCTTTAACGCGATCCGTGCACTGTTTGTAAAAAATCTCTGAGGCTTTTGAAAAACGATACGAGTATGCGTCAAACCTGGTCTAGTGGGCCATGTGGGCGGGAGCTGGAAAACCTGGCGCAGTTGTTTAAGGTTCTTGGGGACCCTTCCCGTATGAAAATTTTATTCCAAATATGTACTGCCGAAACCTGCGTGGGTGATATGGCGGCCTGCCTCGATATGTCAGAATCTGCTGTGTCGCATCATCTCCATATTTTACGCATGAATGGGCTGGTGCGCAGACGCAGAAGAGGGAAAGAGGTTCTTTACGTTTTGGCAGATGACAGTGTGCGTTCCATCATCGCACAAGGATTTAAACAAATCAAGGGGATGCCGCACTATTAAACTATCTGTATGTTCGTAGATTGTCTGCAACGTTACTTAAAATTAGTTGAATCTCTTTTCATCAATACACCTATCTGCCGGACGACGGCAAAAGAAAAAAAGCCGTCGTATAGCAGACAATTACTATG
>ERZ780010.59-NODE-59-length-29495-cov-6.54749_pt1 | contig 29495 bp, 30 predicted proteins | sample MGYA00511871_ERZ780010 | MGnify/ENA primary metagenome ERZ780010 (study PRJEB29588, sample SAMEA2162138) | human gut metagenome | biome: human gut; feature: human-associated habitat; material: faeces | place: Denmark | collected 2008/2010 ... | reverse complement strand
TTTTAAGCTCCAACCTTAAGGGATTTACATTAGCAGAGGTTTTGATAACCTTAGGTATTATCGGCGTTGTTGCAGCGTTAACTATCCCCAATTTGGTAGCTAATTATAAAGCTCATCAATTAAGAACTGCATTTTTTAAAGGTTATTCCATGTTAACACAGGCATTTGAGCAATACCACAAAGATACAGCTTGCTTTACGACAGATTGTTTGCCAACCTCTTTTTACAAGTATATGCGTCCGTATTTTAAAATAGCAAAATACTGTCAGGTTGATAACAACTTGAATGACAAGGATTGTTTTAAACGTATTACAACTGATGCTTCTTATAAGAATTTTTCTAAAACATTAACAGGTATAGGAACATCTATGTTTGATGACGGGCAATTTGTTACTGTTGACGGTATGCTGGTTACATTTGAGCAGCAGGCTTTGGGTAACAGGAATGTATTTATTGGATTAGATACAACAGGAAGGCAAAAAGGGCCTAATGTATTAGGGCAGGATTTATTCTTGTTTCAGATAGTAAATAAAGGCGATAGAGGGTTTTTGCTTCCGGTAGGTGCTGAAGGTACTGCATATACCGGTGATAATTATTGTTCACTTACTTCTCATGATACTATGAACGGTTACGCCTGCGCAGCAAAAGCTCTTGCAGAAAAGGATTTCTTTAAGAAGCTGAAATAAATCAGCTATTGAATTCCAATTATGTTTTTGTTAAAATCTTCCCATAGTAACCGAAATATAAAGAGGGAAAATTATGACACAGAGAGTATTATTATGTATTATGGATGGTTGGGGAATAAGTACAAACCACCCCGAAGCTGATGCAACAAAATTAGCTGATCCTGTTCATGTTAATGAATTGGAAAAAGACTATCCGTCAATTTCTATACACGCAGACGGTGAATATGTAGGTCTACCTGAAGGACAAATGGGAAACAGTGAAGTAGGACACTTAAATTTAGGTGCAGGAAGGATTGTTTATCAGGACCTTTCAAAAATTAACCGTGCCATTAAAGACGGTTCTTTCTTTAAAAATGAACGTTTTATGATGGCTATTAATCATGCTAAAGATTGTGATTCGGCATTGCATATTTACGGTCTTGTTTCCACAGGCGGCGTGCACTCATCTCTTGAACACTTAAAAGCTCTTATCAAAATGGCTGCTGATAACGGTTTAAAGAAAGTTTATGTTCACGCATTTTTAGACGGTCGTGATACTCCTCCTCAAAGTGCCTGCATATATTTAGAAGAAATTGAAGCTGAATTGAAAAAATACAATCTTCCTCCAATTGCAACTGTTATCGGAAGATATTATATTATGGATCGTGATAACAGATGGGAAAGAGTTGAAAAAGGATATAACGCGTTGCTTTTAGGCGAAGGCGAAAAAGCTTCATCAGCTTGCGAAGGTGTGAAAGCATCTTATGCAAGAGGTGAAAACGATGAATTTGTTCTTCCAACTGTAATCGGCGGCGAAGAATCAAGAATTCATGATAACGATTCAATAATATTTTTCAATTACAGACCTGACAGAGCTCGTGAAATTTCTAAAGCTATTAATTTTGAAGACTTTGACGGTTTTGAAAGAAAAAAAGTCCTTAAAAATATATGTTATGTGACAATGACAAGCTATAATGAAGATTTTACATTCCCTGTTGCGTTCCCTAAAGAACACATGGTAAATATTCTGGGTGATGTTTTGGAAGCTAACGGTGTAAAACAATTCAGAACAGCTGAAACAGAAAAATATGCTCACGTAACTTTCTTCTTTAACGGTGGAATTGATGAACCTCAGCCTCACGAAAAAAGAGTTTTGGTTCCTTCTCCTAAAGTTGCAACTTATGATATGCAGCCTGAAATGAGCGCACCTGAAGTTTGCGAAAATGTTTTAAATGCAGTAAAAAATCCTGAATACGGCTTTATTTTGGTTAACTTCGCAAACCCTGATATGGTAGGTCATACAGGTGTTATAGAAGCAGCAGTTAAGGCTTGCCATGTAGTTGATGAATGCGTAGGTAAAATTGCTGATGCGTGTAAGGAAAATGATGTTATTATGCTTCTGACAGCTGATCACGGCAACTCTGAAGTTATGGTAAACGCTGAAACCGGAAAGCCGCAAACTGCGCATACAACGAACAAAGTGCCTTTTGTTTTAATTAATGCTCCAAAAAATATTCAGTTAAAAGAAGACGGGGCGTTATGCAATATAGCACCGACTGTTCTTCAATTAATGAATATTGCTAAGCCTGCTGAAATGGATTGCGATTCATTAATTAAATAAAATTTACGATGCCGTATTTACTGCGGCATCTTTTTTAATGTAGAATGTATATAGAGTATAGACTGGGATAAATATGACGGAAAACAAAACTTTAGATATTGACTTTTCATTTAAAAAGAACAATGTGGATGAATTATTTTTTAATTTATCTGAAAATCCTGACGGGTTTAAAAATAAAGACTTCCGTTATACTTTGAGCTTAATTTACCAAATCGTTGAAGACGAATTTGAAGGAGTGTTTCTCAGCCCGAATTCTCCTGCCAGAAATACTAATTTTTATCTTGTTAACAACAATGATAAGCTTTCATTTTTTGTAACTCCTACAAATAATTTTCAGTATTATTTAAAATCTAAAGGTTCTTTATTCCGCTTTAAATCAGAAGTTTTGGGTGATGAAGTCGGATATTCAATGAGCCTCGATTTAGTTATGGATTATTTTGGCGGGTTTGGTAATGTAGTTGATTTAGATGCGTTAACTCCAACTTTTATTTATTTAAATAAGCTTACTTATTTTGTTATGAAGCTTATTGAAAAATTGTATTTTATTCCGACTATTAAAAAACACGGTTCAATGTTTAAGATTGTGTATGAACCTATTATTAATTCCCAACAGCTTGCAAGAATTATTAACCAGTTTGAAGAAAATATTCCTGATGACCTGTTTATAAAAGGTGAAAAACCAAAAAACTTTGTAGTTGATTTTATTTACAATTATCTTAATTATGTTATTTATAAATTTTTGGGAATCAAAGCTTATAAATTTAAAGATGTAAAATCAGGGACATATATGATTAAGGATCTTGAACAGAGAGCTGTAATGAAAGGTAATGACATTGCAGAAAGCTTTGCGCAGTGGTTTGATGAATTGTATTTAGGCAAATACGATGTAATTCCGTTTTTCAAAATTGACAAACTTGAAAATCAGGAAATGTTCCGCTTAAAAGTTTATATAAAAAATAGAAAAACAGACGAAGATGTTTTAATAGACAGGTTATATACCGAAGAAGAAGTTTTCGGAGCAAATGCGTCTGATATTGCAAGAATTGTAGAAAAACAGCTTAATTACGCAATAAGATATATGCCTGAACTTGAAGAACTGTTTGAAGATGAAAGCAAGCTTGCTCTTGATTTGGACTTAAATCAGGTTTATAAAATTATTACTCAAACAGCATACTATTTACAAAAAGCCCAGATTGAAGTAGTTCTGCCAAAAGAACTTACAAACATAGTTGTTCCTCGTGCTTCAATTAATGCTAAGGTTAAAACATCGCGTTCAAAAGAACTTGCTGACATATTTAATAACAATTCTTCTTCTAAAATTTCACTTGACGATATATTAGATTTCTCTTATGAAATTGCTATCGGTAATGAAAAGTTAACCGTTGATGAGTTTAATAAGCTTGTTGAAGGTCAAAACGGCCTGATTAAATATAAAAACAAATATGTTCTTGTTGACAAAGAAGATACAAGAAAGTTGTTTGAACAAATTGCAAATGCTAATTTGAAATCTATGTCACGTATGGAGTTAATCCACGCATCAATGTCAGGTCAGCTTGACCAGTATGATTTTGATTATGATGAAGCTTTTGCAAAGATTATTCAAGACTTCAATAAGCCTGTTGATGTGGCTCCTCCTGAAACTCTTAAAGGTGAATTAAGACCTTATCAGCAGACAGGGCTTAAATGGCTTTGGACAAATGTTTCTAAAGGATTTGGCGCTTGTATGGCAGATGATATGGGGTTGGGTAAAACTATTCAGGTTATAAGCTTAATATTGAAAATGAAAGAAGATAAAAAGCTTGATAAACCTGTACTTGTTATATGTCCTACAACCTTGATGGGTAACTGGATGAAAGAATTGCAGATGTTTGCACCTTCTTTGGATGCGTTTATATATCACGGAGCAGAAAGACAGCTGGATTTAAAGCATGACGTTATTTTAACAACTTATGCAATCATGAGAATTGATGTTGAAGAACTCAAGAAAAATAACTGGGGTATGATAATTGTGGATGAAGCACAAAATATTAAAAACCCTGATACAGCTCAAACACTTGCTGTCAAAATGTTAAAATCAGATATCAAAATTGCAATGACAGGTACTCCGGTTGAAAACAGATTAACTGAGCTTTGGTCAATATTTGATTTCATCAACCAGGGTTATCTCGGTTCATTGCGTGAATTCCAAAAGAGTTATGCAATTCCTATTGAAAGATTCAAGGAAAATTCTCGTGCAGCAAAATTAAAAATGTCTGTTTCACCGTTTGTATTAAGACGTTTGAAAACAGATAAGCACGTTATTACAGACCTTCCTGAAAAAATGGTACTCAATGATTATTGTTACCTGTCAAAACCTCAAGCTGTTCTTTACGAAAAAACATTGAACGAAATGATGGAAAAGATTTCAGGATTTACAGGTATAAACAGACGAGGAAATATTTTCAAACTTATTACTGCGCTTAAACAAATATGTAATCACCCTTATCAGTTCTTAAAAGGCGGAGAAATGAGCAAGGAAATGTCAGGTAAAATGGATAAATGTATTTCTACCGTTCAAAGCATTTTGGATAATGATGAGAAAACTCTTATCTTTACTCAATATAAAGAAATGGGTGACATTTTATGCAAAGTTATATCTGATGAATGCAGTACTGAACCTTTGTTCTTTCATGGCTCTTTAACTGTTCCTCAGCGTGAAGAATTAATTAACAGATTCCAAACTGATGCTGATGCTAAAGTTATGATTTTATCGTTAAAAGCAGGCGGTACTGGTTTGAACCTGACTAGCGCCACAAACGTTATCCACTATGATTTATGGTGGAACCCTGCGGTTGAAGATCAGGCTACTGACAGAACTTACCGTATTGGTCAGGACAAAAATGTAATGGTTCACAGGATGATTACTCTCGGAACTTTTGAAGAAAAAATTGACGAGATGCTTAAAGCTAAAAAAGAGCTTGCAGATTTGGCTGTTTACGAGGGTGAAAAGATTATTACAGAGCTTTCAGACGAGGAAATTTACCAAATCTTTACCCTGTCTGCATAGCAGGACTTGAATTTTATTTTTATTTATCTTATAATTAAAACATACCGTACAATAAAGCTAATAAAGGTGGTGAAAATATAAATGGCAGAAGTTAAAGTTGGCGAAAATGAATCAATTGAAAGCGCATTGCGTCGTTTCAAGAAAAAAATTCAAAAAGCCGGTATTCTTTCAGAAGTTAAAAAACGTGAAAGATATGAAAAGCCAAGCGTAAAAAGAAAACGCAAATCTGAAGCAGCTAGAAAAAGAAAAGTTTAATCGGATTTAAAAATATATAAAAGAGGCCAAAATTGGTCTCTTTTTTTATTATTGAAAATATTTGCAAAATTTGTTATAATAAAAAAGTTATAGATAAGAAAAGGAGTAATTTATGAAAGATTTTAGTTATGTCGGGGGGGGGGCAAACTTTTAAGCTCCAACCTTAAGGGATTTACATTAGCAGAGGTTTTGATAACCTTAGGCATTATCGGCGTTGTTGCTGCGTTGACTATGCCCTCATTAATAGGCAATTATAAAAAACAGCAGTCTGTTGAACAGGTTAAAAAGGCTTATTCTGTTTTAGCACAGGCTTTTAATCATGCAGTTGCAGAATATGGTGATTCATCCGAATGGGATACCGTAACTCCTTCAAATGTTTATTCTTATTTTGATACATATTGGAAACCTTATATTCAGGCGCCAAACAGATGTTACACATATAAAGAATGCGGTTATAATGTGTTAACTCCGTTTTTTAGATCTAATAAAACGAAAGATGGATATAATATTAGTCCTAATGCTGGTGGGAAGGATTCTAGAGTTATGTTTTATTTAAACGATGGAACCTTTGTAATGATAATTGTCGGTTCAGGTTATAGCGCTGATGACAGGAGAATTCTTGTTGATTTAAACGGACCAAAACTGCCTAACAGATTTGGTAATGATGTATTTTTCTTTTTGAGGGTTAACGGTAAAGGAATTGTGCCATACGGTTATGACCAAACCGAAGCAGCAATTAACGCAGATTGCTCATTGCGCGGTAACGGATACATGTGTGCAGCAAAGCTGATGCAGTCAGGCTGGAAAATGGAAAACGATTATCCGTTTTAACAATAAAAAAGGCTCTATTAAGAGCCTTTTTATTTATTGTTTAGTTTCAATATAATTTGTGTGAGGTATGTATGAACCTTCACCGTTTATTTCTATTTTATTAATGATTTTTGCACGTTTCTTACGGAATAACATATCCACAAAAGCTTCAAGACGCGTAATAAATCCGGCTTCACCGGTCTGCTCGTCTATTGTGAGATTTAAAAGCGGTTTATTAAAACGTTTTGCTCTGCGTGTAATACGTTCAATCATTAACGAATCAGGTCCGCAGCCGAAAGCAGTTAGAGTAATCAAGCCGTCTATCTTATTATCTTTAAGATAATGGCCTGCTGCTCCGGTCATTTCATGTTCGTTTGCCCAATACATATCCTGACCGAGTGTTTTTATGCCGTCATCCATTTGTTCGTTTGATAATTGGAGTGATGAATAAACTCTTACATCCATAGATTCAAGTTTGTCAAAGATTTTCATTGAAGCTCTTTCATCAAAGATATTATATCCGTGAGAAATTAAGCCTATTGAAATAGGGAATTCTTTTGTTTGGCTTTCAATGAATACTTTTCCCTGAAGCGCATAATTCATTGCTTTTTTATAACTCATTCCTGATTTAGACATTATATGGAAGTTGTTATAAGTTCTCCAGCCTGCTTTTGAGGCTTTTTTTATGCGTTCTTCATCCGTAATTCCAAACGGGGCTGCCATTTCTTTTAAGAACTCGTAAAGTCCCTGATTTTTTTCTGATTTATCAAGAGTTGCTTCAATCATAGTAAAATCTTTTTTTACAACGTTTCTGACTAAATCGGGAAGTCCTCTGATTTTTGAACAGTTATAAATTTTCGGCGCTATTGACTGTATTGAAGGAACTAAGATTTTATCTATTCCCTTGTCAATAAGGTTTAAAACATGTCCGATGTAAATTTTAATAGGCAGGCAGGTTTCTGTAACAACAAGTGCAGAACCGCTTGTCATTGTTTGTTTTGTAGTTACGTCTGACAAAACAATTTTAATCCCAAGATCAGTGAAAAATCCGTGATAAAACGGATAGTTATGATAAAATGACATTCCGCGCGGGATGCCGATTACCATATCCTTTTTTGTTGAATTGTTTTCCAATTTTTTTGTATCCCTTTTAATTTCTACTACTACAATAATACTTCAAAAGTATTTTTTTTACTATATTTTATTAATATATTTTACATAAGAAATAATTTATAAAAATTGTTTTTGTTGTAAAATTGAATTTAAGAAGGAGTTTTAATGCCGCATTTTTTTATTAATTCAAAAGATGTTAAAGATAATAAAATTACGATTTACGATAAGGAAAACTACATTCACTTAGCTAAATCTTTGCGTATTAAAATTGGAGAAAAACTGCTTTTAATTGACGAAAATCAAATTCAATACGAAACTGTTGTTGAAGAAATAACAAACAAGGAGATAACAGTTGATATTAAAAATAGTTATAGGTCTTCTAGAAGGCTTGATTTTCGATTATATCTTGCACAGAGTCCACTCAGGAGTGACGCACAGTCAATCATTATTGAAAAAGCAACCGAACTCGGTGCAGATGGGGTATATCCTGTGTTTACTGATAATTGTGCTCTTAACAAATCTGTTATCGAAAAGAAAATCAGCAGGTGGCAGCGCATTATGTATGAAGCTTCTAAACAGTGCGAAAGAGCTTATACCCCCACATGTTACGAATTGACGAATTTAAACAATGTGATTAAATTAAAAGAAGAAGGATATAAAATCATAGCTTTTTGCGAAAGATTTACTGATTTGTCCTTGCATAAATACTGTGCTGAAAATCCAATAAAAACAGATGATAATATTGTTATTATAATCGGTCCGGAAGGCGGTTTTTCAGAAAGAGAATTTAAACTGTTTGAGGAAAACAAAATCCCTATGCTTACATTGGGTGATTTGATTCTGAAAGCAGAAACCGCTGTAATAATTGCTTTAGGAAATGTAATATATGAATTCGAAAATTATAGAAAAAATTAAAAATGATGACATCCTGTCAAAGATAATAGCTTCATTTGATAATGAGATATATCTTGTGGGCGGTACTGTTCGTGATTTTTATCTTGGTAACGAAAGTGTGGACAGAGATATTATTGTAATGGATGAGGATGCGCGTGTTTTCGCTCTGAAGCTTGCTGAATTTTTTGATGCTACTTTTGTACCTTTGGATGAAGAAAATAAAATATACAGGCTCGTGATGAGCGATAAAATTAATTATATTGATATTACTAATCCTATTGAAAATTCTTTGGAAAAAGACTTGATGCGAAGAGATTTAACGATTAATGCAATTGCAGTAAATATAAGAAGCGGTGAAATTGTTGATATTTCAGGCGGAGTTACTGATATTAAAAACGGTTGTATAAATTACGTTAATGAGCTGAATTTTGTTGATGACCCTTTAAGGCTTTTAAGAGTATACAGATTTCAGGCTATGTACGGATTTGAGCTGGCTCCTGAAACTATCAGTGCTGTATGCAGATATTCTGATTTAATTCATAAACCTGCTGCAGAAAGAATTAATTATGAGCTTATGAAGTTGTTTAACGGTGAATTTGCTCATGTTGCTCTTGAAAATATGAACAAAACCTGGATTCTTGAAGAAATTTTCCCTATTGTTAAAGAGTTAAAGCAAGTTCCTCCAAATTCTCACCATCATCTTGACTTGTTCCACCATTCTATTGAAACAGTTAAACAGGTTCAGAATTTATATAACGCATCTTCTGATGAAGTAAAAGAACATTTAAATAAGATTGAGTTTGGCGGCTTTTCAAGACTTGCTCATCTAAAGCTTGCCGCGTTTTTACACGATATAGGTAAATTTTCGACCTGGACTATTGAAGAAGGAAAGCACCGTTTTATAAAACATGATGATGTGGGTGCAAAAATGTCTTTAAAAATTTTAAAAGACTTACATTTTTCTAACAAACAAGCAGATTATATTTCCTCAATGATTAAATATCATATTTATCCTTCGCATGTTATGACATCTCCTCAAATTACCGAGAAAATAATGATGCGTTATGTTCGTAAGATGGATAAAAACTCAATTGATGCTGTTATATTAGCCCAGGCAGACAGATTATCAGCAAGGGGACCTGAGATAACTGATGAAATTGTTGAAAGAAACATAAGTTCTTTAAATATGCTTCTTAGATTTTATCTGGAGGCTCGCGAAACATTAAAGCCACTTCCAAAACTTCTTACAGGCGATGAAGTTATGACTTTATTAAACATAAAGCCGTCACGTAAGCTCGGTGAAATAATGAATGCTTTACACGAAGCTCAAATTTCAGGTGATGTAACTTCAAAAGAACATGCTGTTGATTTTGTTAAAAAGCTTGTCTGATATATCCTTTAGCTATAATTTTTAAAATATTAAACGTATTTGTTACAATTATTTACAATAAATTTTTGACAAAATTTTTATTATTTTTTTAATTTTTGAACTTTTTTTGTTAAATTTTTGACTTTTTTTTCAAAAAAACTTCTAAAATTTACATATTTTTAAAAAATAATGCAAAAATCCTTCTTAATATCTCCTTAACATTGCAGTCCTCACGCGCAATTTTTTTTCTTCACGTCTTTTAATATCTTTGTGTGATTGATATAATAGGCAATGTAGTTTAAAACCAGACAAATTATGATTGAAAAAGTTAGTTTATCTAGTGTAAATAAAAAGAATACCCCGCAAAGGGATAACTCTTGCAAAAATCCAAGCTTTAATGGTATAGGCAGCGGAATTATTGCAGGTGTCCAAATGTGCGAAAAATATCCTATGCTTAATGTTACAGCTCTTGATTTATCAACAGCTATTGTTCCACGTACTATTATTGAAACTAAAGAATCTAACGGTCATGCAGGTTTTGAGGCTTTCAGACGCGAATTTTCAGGATTGTTTGTTAACTGTTTGCTTCCAAGTTTTATTGTAATGGGTATTGCAAAACTTGTTCAAAGTCCGTTAATGGGTGATTTTTGCCGCAAGGGTAAATCAAGTCTTGTAAATACTTGGGCAAACAGCGACAGTATTGATAAAATTCATAAATTCTACAATGAAGCACAAGGTTCAACAAAAGAAGAAAAGATTTATAATACTTTTAGAAATCAACTTGGAAGTCTTGTAGGTGTTGACGGTAAAGAAACTAAAGATTTTGCGGATATATTCCAAATACCGAAAGACCAATACGGCAACTTTGCAGGAAAAGCTGCTAATGAAAAGGTTCATAATGCTTTAAATACTTTAACAGAAGCAGTATTATCAGATAAACATAATTCTAAGAAAGTAGCTGAAGCTTACAGAGCTATTGTTGAAGAAACACACATCGCTGAAAATATTAAATTTAAAGGTGATAGAGCATTTTTCTCTAACAACCTTGAATCTGTGTGTGATGATACGGTTAAAATGCTAAGAGGCGTTGTAAAAGAAAATATTACCGATGCGGATATGCTTGCAAGGTACTTCAACAAAGCTAAAAAACTTGTTAATGTTAAGAGTATAGCAGGTTTGGGTGTAATTATACCTCTTGCAATCTCTATGCAGCCTATTAACAGATGGATTACACATAAAACATCAGGTAAAAAAGGTGCACCGATATATAAAGATTTTAACCAACAAACAGAACACAAAGAATTAACTCCAAAAGAAAAAAATGAACTTTTGGCACAGAAATTCATTTCTATCGGTTCTATGATTGGTGTGACAGGACTTTCAATGTTTATGGACAGACCTGTTTGGAAAAATATCTTACAGTTTAAAGGTCTTTTCCCTACAATGGATCAAGCTAGAATTATATCTACTGCAACTTTTGCAAGCCGTATGGGTGCAGCAGAAGACAGAAATGAGTTACGTGAAGCAACTGTTCGCGACATTGCAACCTTTGCAAGTTTCTATTTCTTAGGTGACTATGTTGCAAAAGGCATTGCAACTTTCTTAGAAAAGAAAAACGACGGAGTTCATCTAATTAACAGACTGAAAGAAAACGGTAAAGATGCAAATGCTCTTCAAAAGTTATGGAATTGGGCAAAACATACTTCCTTAAAATCTTCAGATGAATTAGTTACAGCTAAAGATAAACGGTTAAGAACAATTTGCCAAATCGGCAATATTGCTTTCTCATTATTGTCTTTAGGCGTATTTATACCAATTTACACAAGATCGAAAACAAACAAAAAACATGCAGAAGAACTTGCGAAATTAAATGCGGATAAATCGTCCGCGACTTCGAGCGCTTCCTCCTCCTCAGGCACGAACGGAGCCGGGAAAGGCTCATCCTCAGATGAGTTCACAATATCCTTAGTAAAGGATAACACAGCGTTTAAGTCATTTTTTAATTCGTAGGAGAAAAATATTATGAAAATTCAACCGATAATACCCCAAAAGCAAAATATAGATAATAAAAAAGATAATGTGCGATTTACAGGCGCATTTGATGCCGTTAGTCTTGGTTTAAGATTTTTAGAAACAAATCAGGCTTGGGGCGCAAATGCTGTTGATTTAGCTTCAATGGTAATTCCGCGAACAACAGTAGACTTTGTTAACAGAGGTCCTGCTGCAGGTACTGAAACAATGAGGCGTGAAGCTTCAGGTACGGTTAACCACTCTTTGGTAGGTGTATACGGTACTATTGCAGGTCTTGCGGTTGCTGCTTCACTGAATAAAAATTACGGAATTAAAGCTCATAAGATTTTTGCTGATGATGAAACTTTATTAGAATTAGCTAATCTTTGGAATAAACAAATTAAGCAAAACAAACCGGAACCTGTAAAAAATTATTTAAATGAGACTTTCGGAAAACTTCAAACTCTTGTTAACGGTGAATGGAAAGAAATACCGCAGGAAAATATAGATTTGGTTGTAGAAAAATATAATGCTGCTCTTACAAACAAACAAACTCCTGCAATACTTAATGATGAACTTAAAAATTATGCTAAATCAGTTATCACTCACTCAACAGGTTCAGAAAATACATACAGATTTGCAAACGGTAAAAATACCGCTTCTCTTTCTAATATGCTTGAAAGCATTTATAATGTGTCAAAAACATTTGTTGAAACTAATGTAGATAAAGCTTTCAGAGAAACTAAAGAGGTAGATGCAAATGCATTTATTAAGGCAATGAAGAAAATGAACCTTCGCCGTTCATTATTCGGGCTTGGTATTGCATCTGCTGTTGGTATGTCAATTCAACCGTTAAATATTTATCTTACTAAACGTAAAACAGGCAGTGACGGTTTCGTTGGTGTTGAAGGCCGTTCTAAAGATAATTCAGCAGGCTTTAAGGGGTTAAAAGCTCTTGCAGCTGCTGCATTCGGAGGCGGTATTATTGCTTCTATCGGTGTTCAAGATGGTATTAAAGGTATTTTAAAGAAAATTCAATTCAAAGGTCTTACACCTACTATGGATCAATTTAAATTCATTTACGGCGTAACTATTATGTCAAGATTTATGGCTGCAAGAGATAAAGATGAACTTAGAGAATCTGTTGTGAAAGATGTTTTAGGTTTCTTTAACTGGCTTGTTCTTGGTAACTTTGTTTCTAAGATGACAGCAAATGCAATAGATCAAAACCTTATTAATTACAGTGAAAAAGATCATGGAAAAGGTTTCTTTAAGAAAATTATTAATGCTCCTATGGTTTCACGTGACGAAGTGCTCCATAGAGGCTTAAAAGCAGCAGGTATTGACACTGTTGAAAACGGTAAAGCTTTGAACTTTAAACAAATGCTTAAAAAGCTTTCTGATTCAAGAGTTTCAGATGCTTTGCGTAAAGAAACCAAAGGAAAATTAAGAGCATTAAGTATTGCTCAGGTTGCAGGTTATTTATATTCAGGAATAATCCTCGGTGTGGGCATTCCTAAGCTCAATATTTATATGACTAACAAATCAGAAGCTAAACGTAAAGCAAAATTAGCTGCAGAAAAAGCTGCTAAAAATGAGCAGCCTCAAACAGCTTCAAATGATGTTAATTATCAGTCAATGATGAATCCTGCTAATTTAGAATTTCTAAGCAAAAATATGTAATATTATTTGCAGTTTAATATGATGTATTCATAGGATAATCGTATTTTATCTCCCAGTTGTCATATTCAATAAGCTGTGAACAATGTGTTCCGTAGTATTTGCATAAACCGTAAAGCTTATTTCTGTCATAATTTTTTCGGCTTGTGCAGTCAAAAGCAGTAATTTTATTAACAGGAATTTTACAAGCATTAGGATAAAGGCAAAGAATAAACCTAAATTTGTCGCTGCCTTCAACATTAGGTTTTTCTTCGCCGTTTAAATCAAAATAAATAAGATAACACATATCCCTTTTAATGTACAGTTCTGCTCCGTCAGAGAACTTGAGCGATGTAATATTTTCCCCTAATTCATTTTTTGTTAGTATTATTTGTGAGTTTTTAGCGTATGGCTTTATATATTTGGTTATAAATTCGGATTCATCTTCGTACTCGTCTTCATTAGGATTATAATGCGATAAGGCTTCATCAAATATATTTATAAAGTTTTTAAATTTTATTGTACTATTCTGTCTTTTTATATAGTCATTATAAAAAACATATTTTGCAACGAGCATGAAAACTGCTGTCACTGCTATGACTGTTGCTGTCAATAATATTATGAGTATTTTTTTGTGCATTCATGCCCTCATTTATATTTAAATAATAAACATATATGTTCAGTAATTAAATTATATGCCGTGATATTTTTTTGTCAATAACTGTACAATAATTAGTATGTTAGATAAAGAGAAAACTTTAAAAATTCTTGCAGAAAATATTAGAGTAGAAAGAGCCAGAAAGAAAATTTCACAAGAGTTTTTGGCGGAACAAGCTGATATTACTCCTCAGCATTTATATAGAATTGAAAACGAAAGAGTTTGCCCTACGATACTTGTGGTTGCAAATATTGCAAAAGCACTTGGTGTTACGTTAGATAAATTATTACCTTTATAAAAGGCTTATTTTATCCGAGCTGTGCATTTGCGCCGGAAACTACTTCTATAATTTCCTGCGTAATTGCAAATTGTCTTGTCTTATTGTATTCAACCGATAAATCATTAATCATCTTTTCAGCGTTATTAGATGCGGCTGACATAGCTGTCATACGGCTTGCAAGTTCGCTTGCCTGAGCTTCAAGTAATGATTGGTAAAAAATATTGGTCATATACATTGGGACTACTTTTTGTAAGATACTGTGCATGTCGGGAATAAATTCCATTAAAGGATCAAGAACATTATCATGTCTGCGTTCATAATCCTCGTTAACACCTTTTAAAGGCAGAACTTCCCAGCTTTCTACAAAGTAACTCATCATGTTTTTGAATCTTGTTGTTATAATTTCAATTTTGTCTATTTGTTTATTTACATAATATTCAGCCATATCTTCTATTATTATTTTTGCGCCTTCTCCTGACGGATTGTTGGCAACATTTAGATATGTTTTGGCAAATTCGCAGTCAAAATCTTTGCATTTACGTTTTAAAGTAGAAATACCTTTTTGTCCTACTACAAACAAGACTGTTCTTATTCCTTGATTATTGTAATCTTCAATGGTTTTTAAGGTTTTTCTGATAACGTTCGCGTTATAAGCACCTGCTAATCCTTTGTTAGAGGTGATAGCAAGAAGCCCTACGGATTTTACTTCTCTGACAGCTAACAGCTCAGGATAATTATCAATTGCTGTTTTAATTTTTAAGTTTTGTGCACTGTAACCGTCTACTGATGTCAAAAGCTTTCTGAACATAGAAGTTAATTCATGCGTAAACGGACGTGAAGCTTTAACGGTATTTTCCGCCTTTTTTACCTTTGCGGCAGCTACCATTTTCATTGCACGTGTAATTTTTTGTGTACTTTTTACGCTTTGTATTCTGTTTTTTATATCTTTAAGGTTACTCATTTATACCACACTGCCAAGCAGCCTTTCTTAGAATGTTTTCTTAAATGTTTCAAGATTTTGTTTAAGAAGAACTTTATCTTCATCTTCAAGTTTTGCACCGTTGTTAAGTCTTTCTGCAAGTTCCTGCAAGTTGGAATTTAAGTGCACAAACCATTCTTTTTTAAATCTTTGTATGTCAGTATTTTCAACATCGTCAAGAATGCCTTCGTTAGCTGCAAAAAGAATAGTAACTTGTTCTGCTACGCTTAACGGATTGTATTGCGGTTGTTTTAGAACTTCTGTAAGTTTTTCGCCTCTTAATAATTGGTTTTTTGTAGCCTGGTCAAGGTCTGAAGCAAATTGTGCAAAAGCTTCCAATTCTCTGAATTGCGCCAAATCAAGTCTTAATTTACCTGCAACTTGTTTAATAGCTTTAGTCTGTGCTGCTCCGCCTACACGTGATACTGATATACCTGCGTTGATAGCCGGTCTTACACCTGAGTTAAACAAGTTAGATTCAAGGAAAATTTGTCCGTCAGTAATTGAGATTACGTTGGTTGGAATATACGCTGAAACGTCACCTGCCTGTGTTTCAATAATAGGCAGTGCAGTAATGCTTCCTCCGCCAAGTTCATCATTCAACTTTACCGCACGTTCAAGAAGTCTTGAGTGAAGATAGAATACATCACCCGGGTAAGCTTCACGTCCCGGTGGTCTTTTAAGAAGCAAACTCATTGCACGGTAAGCCTGAGCGTGTTTACTCAAGTCATCATAAATTATAAGAACATCTTTGCCCTGTTCCATAAACTCTTCACCGATAGCAACGCCTGCAAACGGTGCAATATATTGTAACGGAGCTGATTCGTTAGCAGTAGCCGATACAATAATCGAATAATCCATTGCTCCGTGTTCTTCAAGAGTTTTTGCAAGTTGAGCAACGGTTGATGCTTTTTGACCTATTGCAACATAAATACAAATAACGTTTTGACCTTTTTGGTTAATCATCGTATCAATTGCAATAGCTGTTTTACCTGTTTGTCTGTCGCCGATAATCAATTCACGCTGACCTCTGCCGATTGGAGTTAGAGCATCAATCGCGGTTAAACCTGTTTGAAGCGGCTGGTGTACTGACTTTCTTGCAACAATACCGGGCGCAACTCTTTCAATAGGTCTTGATTTGTCAGAAACAATTTCACCTTTACCGTCTATGGGCTTACCTGTCGGATCAATAATACGTCCTATAAGAGCATCGCCAACAGGAACCGAAGCAATTCTGCCGGTTGTCTTTACGGTCATACCTTCTTTAATTTGTGTGTATTCACCAAGAATTACAACACCTACATTATCTTCATCAAGGTTCATTGTAATACCCAGCGTATTTTTGCCGTCATCAAATGTTACAAGCTCGTTTGACATTACGTTTCTAAGACCGTAAATTCTGGCAATACCGTCACCGATTTCAATTACTGTGCCTGTGTTAGACACTTCTGTTTGAACATCGTAATTTTCTATTTTGCTTTTAATTATTGAACTAATTTCATCAGGTTGTATTAGCGCCATAATTTCCCCTTTATATTATGTTTTTACTCAAATTTTCCAATTTATTTTTCAGACTTGAATCAATAACATCATCGTTAATTTTTACCACAAGTCCTCCGATAATTTCCTCGTCTGTCTGCCATTGTGCGATTACGTTTTTTTGTAATCTGTGTTGAAGTTTATCTATAATTTTTTGTTTTGAATTATCATCCAATTCAATGGCAGAAACAACTTCTACACGCTGAATATTGTTGATTTTATCAAGGTCTTCCTGATAAGCGGCAACAATTCCTTCAAACTCTTTAAATCTTTTCTTTTCGATTAAAACTTTTAAGAAATCTCTGATTTTTTCGTTAACATATTTAGTAAAAATTTCATCGATTATAGAAAACTTTGTTTCATCAGAAATTGCAGGGTTCTCTAAAACGTCAGTCAAATCTTTTGATTCGCTGCAAATTTCATGTATAATTTTAAGGTTGTTTAAAATATCATCATAAGATACTATATTATCCTGCCCGAGTTTAACAAGGGCATCTGCATAATTTTTTGCTGTTAATGATATTTGAATATTTTTCATTGGTTTATCCTAATTCTTCAATGCTTTGTTCAATATATTTTTTGTGAAGCTCAGGATGAGCTTTTAACATTGATTTTATATGATTTTTTGCAAGTTCTGACGATGCTTTTGCTGTTTTTGAAGCAAGTTTAGCCGAGATAGTTTTTTCTTCAGCTTCTACTGCTCTATGAATATTGTTTTCAATTTGCTTTATTTTATCTTCTGTTTTTAAAAGAATATTTTCAGCAACATTTTCAGCGTGCTGTTTTGCGCTTTTAATCCTTGAAGATATTTCTTCCTCAAGGTTTTCTACTGATTTTTCAGCCTTTTGAAGCTCAAGTTTTGCATTTTCTTTTTCTTCTTTAGCCTTTTCAATAGAATTAATCACACTGTTTTTCAATCCTTCCAGGCTGTCTTTTATTGCGAATTTTTTAACAATCCAGCCAAGTATGAAAAGCATTACAATAAAATTAAATGTATTGCTTTTTACGAGTATGTCCCATATATGTATAACAGTATTCATTTAAGCACCTTATTTACAATGTCATAATCAATATTATCTATGGTAATATTTTCGCCTAATATTTTAGAAGAAATGCTTTCAGCCAAATCTTTAACATTGTTTTTCAGTTCTTCTGCGGTTTGAACTTCTTTTTCATGAAGCTCTTTTTTAGCAGACTGAATTTTATTTGCAGAATCAGCTTTTGCATCATCAGTAATTGATTTTGCTTTTTCGTTTGCTTCATTAACTTTGTCTGAAACAATTTTCTTTGATTCAGACAAAGTATCATTTAAGCGTTTTTCTTTTTGCTCAAGCAAGCTTTGGGCTTTATCCTTAGAATTTTTCGCATCATTATAGTGGTCATTAATGAAGTTCTCTCTTTCTTCAATAACACCTAAAATGGGCTTGTAAAATATAGCATTCATTATAATTATGAATACGATAAAACTAATCATTGATACTAAAAATGTTGCGTTAAATTCTAACATTGTTTTTCCTTTGTAAATTTATTATTGATTAAGCAAAGATTAATAACATAGCTACAAGCAACGCATAAATAGCTGTTGCTTCCGCCAAACCTGCACCGATAATGAAGTTTTTGAAAGCTTCATCTTTAATTTCAGGTTGTCTTGCAATAGCGTCCAAAACACCTTTTGTTGCAATACCTAAGCCTAAACCTCCGCCTATTGCACCAAAGCCGATTGCAATACCTGCGCCTAATTTAGCTAAATCCAATGTTGCTAATTGTTCAACTGCCATAATTTTTCTCCTTTTTTATATTACTCTTCTTTTATTGCCATTGAAATGTATGTTGTTGATAACAGTGTGAATACAAGTGCCTGAATTAAAGCTACAAAAAGCTCAAACAGCATGAAAGGCAGCGGAGCAAAATAAGCTACCATTCCTACAATTGTAAACACAAGAACTTCTCCTGCAAAAATGTTTGCAAAAAGTCGGAGTGCAAGAGAAAAAGGTCTTACAAACAATTCAAGCGTATCAACAAGTGTAATTATAATACCGTCAATGCTGAATCCGTGAACAAAGAAGTGAAATCCCTTTCTTTTAACTCCGTAATATATATAATACAATGAAACAACAATAGCCATTGCTGCTGTCATATTAATATCATTATTTGGTGATGCAAGTTCACCTGTCTTTAAATGTATTAAGTGCCAGGGAAGCTGACCTACAAGGTTTGCAGTCAGGATGAACATAAACAAAGTTAAGATTAAAGGCATGTGTCTTCTTGCTTCAGTTTCACCCATACTTGCCTTTGTAACTCCTGCAAAATAGTTAACGATACTTTCGCCTATGACCTGCAATTTAGTAGGGAAAATTGATGTTTTTCGGGTGACTATCAAAGCCATAATAATAAGTAAAATCATGGTCACCCACATAGTAATCAAAGTATCCATATTTAAGGACATAGTATGCCCTGCAATATTCAATTTGTAAATCCAATGTTCCATGTTCTCTCCCTTGTGAATTTATTTTAACTCCGTGAAAAAAAAATCGCAAATTTTTTTTGTTTGAAGTAGAATTATTTATATAGAGAGTTTCGTTTTGAGGGAGATAATGAAAAAGATATACCTGTCAGAGGTGGATTCTACAAACTTATATGCTAAATCAAATATTGAAAATTTAGCCGATAAGTCTATTGTCCATGCCGCTAATCAAACGGCAGGAAGAGGCAGATTACAGCGAACCTGGGTTAATCTCGGAGAGGGTAATTTATTTTTAACTTTTGTGTTAAAACCTTCAAATTCTTTTAATGAAGTCTATTCTAACTTAACTCAATATTTATCTGTTGTTTTGTGCAAAATACTTGAAGAATATGGTCTTAAACCTCAAATAAAATGGCCTAATGATGTTTTAATTAACGGTAAGAAAATTGCGGGCATTCTTTCAGAAACTGTCATGCAGGGAAGTCTTTTTAAAGGGCTTGTTCTTGGTATAGGCGTTAATTTAAATACATCCGAAAAAGATTTGGCTTCTATAATTGATAAAGAAGCAACTTCATTAAATTTAGAAATATCAAAATCGGTTGATGTTAATTTATTTTTAGACAAATTAGCAGAAGAATTTTTTGCTGATTATGATAATTTTTTACAAAAAGGTTTTGAACTTATTAAAAATGATTACATTTCAAGAACCTGTTTTTTAGATACAGAAATATGCGTACAGGTTTTTAACGATAAAAAATGCGGCATAGCCAAAGCTATTAATGATAAAGGTGAACTGGTTATGAGCAATAATCAAAAAGAATTCGTATTAACAATAGGAGATATATTATGACAGAAAATTTATTAATGGGGCTGGAATTAATGCTTTTAGGAATGGGCTTTGTGATTTCATTTCTATGTGTGCTTGTTGCAGCTATGTTCGGGATGTCAGCGTTAGTTAAATATTTAAACAAGCTCTTCCCTGAAAAAGTGGAAATTGTAGAGAGAAAATCTGCTAAATCATCTGCAGGGGATGAAGCTGTAATAGCTGCTGTTGTTGCAGCTGTACTTGCAAGAAAATAGTGTAAATTATAATTGAAAGGATATAAAATATGGCTAAAAAACTTATTAAGGTTATGGATACCTCATTTAGAGACGGTTTCCAATCAATTTACGGGGCTAAGGTGTTGGTTGATGACTTTATTCCTGCTTTGCAGGCTGCAGTTAATGCAGGTTTAACTCACTTTGAAACTGCAGGCGGTGCAAGATTTCAAGCTCCTATTTTCTTCTGTAACGAAAATGCATTTGAAACTATGGATAAAATCAGAGCAGCTGTGGGACCTGATGTTAAATTACAATCATTGGCACGAGGAGTTAACGTTGTAGGATTAAATTCTCAACCACGTGATGTTATTGATTTACACGCAAAAATGTTTGCAAAACACGGAGTTAATGTTGTTAGAAACTTTGATGCATTGAATGATGTTAATAACTTAATTGATTCGGCTAACAGTATTAAAAAACACGGTATGAATCACGAAGTTACAATCACAATGATGGAACTTCCATACGGTTGTGAAGGTGCTCATGATGTTGATTTTTATGAAAAAGTTTTAAGAAATATCCTTGATGCAGGTATTCCGTTTGACAGTTTAGCATTCAAAGATGCTTCAGGTACTTCTACTCCGAGAAAAGTTTATGAAACAGTTAAACGCACAAGAGAAATTCTTGGACCTGATGCTCACATCAGATTCCACTCTCATGAAACTGCAGGTACAGGCTTAGCTGCTTATTTGGCAGCTCTTGACGGCGGTGCTGACGGAATTGACCTGGCTATGAAACCTGTTTCAGGCGGTACCGGTCAGCCTGATATTATTTCAATGTGGCATGCTTTAAGAGGCACAGAATACGATTTGGGACTTGATATCCAAAAGATTATGGAAACTGAAGAAATCTTTAAAGAATGCATGAAAGATTATCCTATTTCCCCTGTATCTTTGGCAGTTAACCCTATCCTTATTCAAGCTCCGTTACCGGGCGGTGCAACTGCTACAACTATTAACCAGTTAAAAGATATGGGTATGGTTGATAAATTCCCGGAATTGATTAAACATATGAAAGAAGTTGTTGCAAGAGGCGGTTTTGGAACATCAGTTACTCCTGTTTCTCAGTTCTACGCTCAACAAGCTTTCTTAAATACAATCAGCGAGCCTTGGTCACAAGTTAACCCGGGTTACGGCAGAATGCTTTTGGGATATTTTGGTAAAACACCTTGCGAGCCTGATGCTGAATTGGTTAAATGGGCTTCTGAAAAGTTAGGTCTTGAACCTACAACTGAAAAAGTTGTTGATATTAATGAAAAAGATCCTGAAAAAGGCTTAAAAGCAGCTGAAGACAGATTGAAAGCAGCAGGCTTGCCTGTAACTGATGAAAACTTATTCATTGCTGCAGCTTGTAAGGACGCTAAAGAAGACAAAGGTATTAATTTCTTGCTTGGTAAAGGAACTGTATCAGTTAACAAAAAATCTGCTGATGCTCCTGTTGAATCAGAAGGTTCTTCATCTGACGGTTACACTGTTACCGTAAACGGTAAAAAGTATGCTGTTGCTATTGAAGGCAATAAAGCTACTGTTAACGGTAAATTATATGATATCGGCGTTAAAGCAGGTATCGAAGCAGTGTCAACTCCTGCAGGCGAAGGTAAACCTGTTAAAGCAGCATTACCCGGTGTTGTCTTAAAAGTATTAGTTTCAATCAATGATTCAGTCGCAGAAGGTGACGTTATTGCCGTAGTCGAAGCAATGAAAATGGAAACTGAAATTAAATCTCCTGTATCAGGTACTGTAACTTCTGTTGAAATAGAAGTTGGCAGCAAGGTTAAAAACGGAGATGTTTTGGTAACTATTGCATAAGTACTTGGTAATATTTACAAAGAGGTTAAAAAAATGAATATAGTAGACAGTTTATATAAATTATGGCAATCAACAGGTATAGCAAATTTTGTTCAGCCTGTAGATCCTAATATTACAAACGGGTTTGAACAATTCCTGCATCAGTTCGGTTCACCGATTATGATTTTGGTTTGTTTATTCCTGCTTTGGCTCGGTATTAAAAAACAATTTGAACCGTTATTGCTGGTTCCTATTGCATTCGGCGGAATTTTGTCAAATATCCCCGTAGCTGATATTGCAGGGCCACACGGTTTCTTGGGAATTATTTATGAAATCGGTATTCACAGCGGTTTGTTCCCGTTAATAATCTTTATGGGTGTAGGTGCAATGACTGACTTCGGTCCGTTAATTGCAAATCCTAAAACTGCTTTATTAGGCGGTGCAGCTCAGTTCGGTATCTTCGGTGCATTATTGCTTGCACTTTGCTGTTTTGGTTTTACATTGCCGCAATCAGGTGCAATCGGTATTATCGGTGGTGCTGACGGTCCTACATCAATTTATGTTACAACAAAGCTTGCTCCTGAATTATTAGGTGCAATTGCAGTAGCAGCTTATTCTTATATGGCGCTTGTACCTGTTATTCAGCCGCCTATCATGAAATTGCTTACTACTGAAGCTGAACGTAAAATCCAAATGGAACAATTAAGAGAAGTTTCAAAAAGAGAAAAAATCGTATTCCCATTAGTTGTTTTGGGTTTATGTATAATTTTCTTGCCTGATGCTTGTCCTTTAATCGGTGCGTTGACATTCGGAAACTTGTGTAAAGAATGCGGTGTTGTTGACAGACTTTCAGATACTATGCAAAATGCGTTAATTAATATAGTAACTATTTTCTTGGGACTTTCTGTTGGTTCAAAATTGTCATCAGATCAATTCTTAACATTGCAAACTTTATTTATTCTGCTTTTGGGTATAATTGCATTCTCATTTGCAACAGGTGCAGGTGTTATTTGTGCAAAGATTATGAATTTGTTCTCAAAAACAAAGATAAATCCGTTAATCGTTTCAGCAGGTGTATCTGCAGTTCCAATGGCAGCACGTGTCTCTAACAAAGTAGGTTTGGAAGCAAATGACCAAAACTATCTGTTAATGCACGCTATGGGACCAAACGTTGCAGGGGTTATCGGATCTGCGGTTGCAGCCGGTATATTACTCGCACTTTGTCAATAGATAAATTACATAAATTTAAAAAGACCGCTTTCAAGGCGGTCTTTTTTTTATACATTTATATCTATATTTTCTCCGTATTTCTTAATATATTGCTGCATGTATTCAGCAAGTTGTTCTTTAGAAATTCGTTTATTATTGTTTAAATACTCGTTAATCGCTTTTACATCATTAACTATATCCTGTCTTTGTTCCGTAACTGCATTAACAATTTTGTTTCCATAGTATGCGTATGTTTTGTATCTTCCCGCAATTTTTTCGTTTGGATATAAATCTTTGGCAACTATTCTTATTGAATCAGTCGCCATTTCATTTTTAAAAGTTTTACGAAGCATTATTTCAAATAACTCTGTGGTTTTGGTTTTATTTCCAAATGAGGTACTATTTATTTTTCTAATTTCCATATTTATTTAAAATCAGTACATAAAATTTTTTGCTATATAATGTTGTTATGAATAAAAAAGATGATATTAAAATTCACTATTCATTACTACCGGCATTTGATTGTGATGAACCTATGAAAGAAGCATTTCTTGCCGGGGTAAAGGTTTCAGGTGTAACAATTTACAATAACAATACAAATAAAATTTTAGCACAATATCCTGTTCTTATAGGCAATACAACACATTATGATGAATTTGTAGCTGAAATGATTAAAGTCGGGGAATTGCTTTACAATAAAGTTATAGAGTGTATTGAGCAAGATAAGGTCTTTGACTTTACTGATCTGTTTGGTTCTGGCGGCTGCTCAAACGGAGGCTGCGGTGGATGCGGAGGTTGTCATTAACAATTGGCAAATTTTTTGTTTATGGAGTATAATTATAACAGAGAGTTAAAATAAAATAAGGGGTTTAGAGATATGTCTATTGATAATGCTTTGGTAATGATTCTTGCAGGCGGTGAAGGAAAAAGATTATTTCCATTAACAAAAGACAGGGCAAAACCTGCAGTTCCTTTTGGCGGAAGATATAGAATTATTGATTTTGTATTAAATAATTTTATTAACTCGGGGTTTTTCAAGATAAAGGTTTTAACTCAATATAAGTCTGATTCTTTAAATAAACATATAACAAGAGGCTGGGCATTATCACCATTTTTAAATCAGTATGTGGATTTGGCACCTGCACAAATGAGAACCGGTATTGACTGGTATCGCGGAACAGCTGATGCAATTTATCAGAACGTATTTCATATTACAGATGAAGATCCTGATTATGTATGTATTTTTGGCGGCGACCATATTTACAAAATGGATGTTTCCCAAATGCTGAATTATCACAAAGAAAAAGATGCGGATTTATCTATTTCTGCTATACCTATTCCTATCGAGGAGGCTCATGAATTTGGCATAATTGAAGTTGATGATGATTGGAAACTTGTTAACTTTGTTGAAAAACCCCAATACAGACCAAAATCTATTCCGGGAAATCCTGATATGTGTTTGGCTTCAATGGGTAATTATATTTTTAACAAAGATATTCTGCTTGATGCGCTTAACCGTGATGAAGAAATAAAAGATTCAAGTCATGATTTCGGTAAAAATGTTATACCTATGCTTTTAAAAGAAGGCAAGAATATTTATATTTATAACTTCCATGACAATACTTTTCCAGGAATATCTGAACGTGAACGAGGCTACTGGATGGATGTAGGAAGCATTGATGCTTATTGGCAGGCAAATATGAGTTTGCTGGATTATGATCCGGAATTAAATCTTTATTCTCAAGATTGGCCTTTAAGAACATTTAATTATAATTATCCTCCTGCAAAATTTATTTGGGAGGAAGGCGAAAGAGTTGGTATGGCAACAAATTCAATGGTGTCTGAAGGATGTATAGTTTCAGGTGCAGGTCTTTCTCGCTGCATATTGTCGCCTAAAGTTAAAGTAAACAGTTACAGCCAGATTTCTTCAAGTATTTTAATGGAGAATGTTGAGGTTGGAAGGTATTCAAAAATTAAAAAAGCTATTATTGATAAAAATGTTACTATACCTCCTAACTCAAGGATAGGCTTTAATAGAGAAGAAGATATTGCAAGAGGTTTCCACGTTTCTCCGGGTGGAGTTACGGTTGTACCTAAGGGAGCTATCCTTTAGTTCTGGTATTTTTTTTATATTTGATATATTATGTTTAACGCTATTGTAAATCTTTATTAATATATAGGGATATTTAGGCAATTGTGATGCTTCATAATCTTTATAGATTTGGGTAGAAATATGGCGTTAAACGGTATAAGAACATACATTACAAATACCTCATTGTACAAAGGTGCATCGCGTACCATGCGTACAATTCAACAAAAGGGCCTGGACTTGATTCCGGACGCTGTATATTCAAGTGACAAAATTACAAAAAATATTAAAAATACAGGAGAGAAGATTTCATCTGCTGAACAGCGCTTAATATTGGGTGCAACAGCTTTGATGACACAACCGTTTATTGACGCCAACAATAAAAGTGTAGATGAAAAAACACGTAAAGTTTCTGTTGCAAGAACAATTGCAAAAATTCTTGCAGGTACTTTAACAGGATATTTTATCAGAAAAGGATGTATTAAAGGTATAAAAGCCTTGTCGCAAATACCCGGACCAAATGTGCCTAAGTATAAATCATTATTCACCCCTAAAGGCATAACAGATAATACAACCGATGCTTTTAAACAATATCATAACGCTATGGGTACAGTCGTAGCATTGCTTGTTATGATGGTTACTAACTTTGCTATTGATGCACCGTTGACCAAATTCTTAACTAATGCTCTTGTGAAAAAACAGGAGGATAAGAAATGAAGTCATTAGGTAACTTATGTTCTGATTTTAAAAATATTATGTACAAGAATTATGGTGAAAATCCGGGTAAAATGCTTGTGCATACAGGAGTTTTGGGCTGGATTTTATCATCTTTGGCTCAAGTTTCTGCTGTTGTATTTAATGATAAAATTTCCCCGGAACAAAAAACTTTCTTGATTCCGCAGGAAATAGCTGATGCTGCTGTTAATATTTTATCTTTTTATGTTATTACAAGTTCATTTAAAAACCTTGCTTCAAAACTTGTATCAACAGGTAAATTAACAACAAAACCTATAAAAGACTTTTTAGTTAAACAAGGCGCAAATACTTCTGAGCATATTGGTAAACTGGGTTTTAACATTGAAAATATGGCTAGTTTTTCCGAGATTAAGAATGAATATAAACCGTTTAAGAATGGTGTGGATGTTGTAGCAAGTACTGTTGGCTCTATTATTTCGTGCAATATTATTACTCCTGTTTTAAGAAACCAATATGCTGCAAAAAAACAAAAAGAAGCTATTGCCAAAATGCATGGCGGTGATGGTAAAAATTTAAAATCACCTCGAGGAATAACTATGGATGCTTATATAAAAATGTCAGCTATGAAGCATTCATCAGGTTCTTTAAAGATATAAAAAGGCAATAATTCCTGCAACAATAAAGGTAATCATTATAGAGAACAAAATAGCAAGTTTAATAAATGGATCTGCTTCTTTGCTTTCACTTTTTTGTTGAATTTGATATATTATATGCTTTGAGTAGTCATTTTTAAATTCGTTTCTTGTTTTTTCAAAGGATGAATGGAGAAGTTTTTTGAATGTATAAATATTTTCCAGGTCTTGCCTTGCAAGAGGATTTGAAATCGCAATTTTTTTAATTTTAATACTTTCAACATCGTTGAGCTCATTATCAATATATGCAGATAAGTTTTCTTTGAAATCCTCATATTGCTTTGTAACATATGGGTTTTCAATTTCTTCGGATTGAATGTCTATAAACTTATTTACCATTTTTTTTAAAGATTCATACTTCTGCATACAAGCAGGACAGTTTCTTAAATGCTCGGCAACATATTCTGACAGCTTTGCACTTAATTTATCTTCTATATAAAACGGCATTAATGCACCGACTTGTTCGCATGATAATTGGTTCTGCATAATTTCTCCTTTTAAATATAGGCCTTAAGTTCATCCTGAAGCTTATTTCTTGCCCTTGCAATTCTTGATTTAACAGTGCCTACACTTGAATGTGTTGCATTTGCAATTTCTTCGTAGCTCAAGCCCTGAAGCTCCCTCAAAATTATAGCTATTCTAAATTGCTCCGGTAGTGCAAGAATTGCATCTTTGATTATTTTTTCAAGTTCTGCTGATATACATTTTTCGGGCGGTTTGCATTTTTTGTCGAGAAGCTGAAGTTTGATTGATGCCGTTCCGTCATTATCTTCATCAATAGAAACTGTATCAGGGCGTCTTTGCGATTTCCTCAATTCATCATAAAAAAGATTTGTAATGATTTGGTTAAGCCAGCCTTTAAAAAGTTTAGGATTTTTAAGACTTTGTATATTTTTTGCAACGCGAAGAAGTGCCTCCTGCGTTAAATCAGAAACGCATTCTCTTTTTTTGCAAAGATATGAAAATGCTGCAAATACGTTTTTTTGTTCTCGTTTAATAAGTTCTTCAAGAGCTTTAAAATCGTTTTGCTGAGATAGAACAACAAGTTCTTCCAGCGGCATTTTCTTGTATTGCAATTTGTTGCCTGACATAAACTTCTCCTTACATCCTATAGTAAGGAATTTTTGTCAGGAATTGCTCATTCATTGTTATATAACCACTGGATTATATTTTTTTGCAGACAATTGGAATTGTTTTTTATTTTGCGCTGATATAACCGTTTAATGATGTATATGCAGCGACATAAGGTGATGAAAGATAAATAAAACCTTGTACATTTCCCATTCTGCCTTGAAAATTTCTGTTTTGTGTTGCAAGACAAACTTCACCGTCCGCTAACGTACCTGCATGAACACCAACACAAGGCCCGCATCCCGGAGGTAAAATTGCTGCATTAGCTTCTACAAATATTGTTATTAAGCCTTCATCCAGCGCTTGAAGATAAATATCTTTTGATGCAGGACAAATAAGCATTCTGACATCAGGGTTTACTTTTTTACCTTTTAGTATATCTGCAACTATTCTCAAGTCTTCTATTCTACCGTTTGTGCAGGTTCCGACAAATACCTGATCAACTTTTATATGACCGAGTTCATCAACAGTTTTTGTATTATCTACTGTATGAGGACAAGAAACAGTATGAGGTACATCTTCTGCATTTATTTTAATAACTCTTTCATAAACAGCATCACTGTCAGGTTTTAATGTCCTGAATTTATCTTCACGTCCGCGGGATTTTAAAAATTCTTTTGTTTTCTCGTCAGCAACAAATAAACCTGCTTTAGCACCTGCTTCCACAGCCATGTTAGCTAAAGTAAATCTTTCTGACATTTCCATGTTTTCAATTGTGTCGCCGCAAAATTCCAAAGCTTTGTAAGTTGCTCCGTCAGCACCTATCATACCTATAAGATAAAGCATTAAATCTTTGGAACATATGCCTTCTTTAAATTTTCCATTAACTTCAATTTTAAATGTTGCAGGTACTTTTAACCAGGTTTTACCTAAAGCCATTGCAACCGCTATATCTGTCGAACCCATACCTGTTGCAAAAGCTCCGAGCGCACCTGATGTACAGGTGTGAGAATCTGCTCCTACAAGTATTTCGCAAGGGTTAACAAAGGTTTCAATTAATCTTTGGTGACATACTCCTGCTCCTACGTCTGATAAAACTGCACCATATTCTTTTGAAAAATCTCTTAAAACAGTATGAGTATTTGAAAGTTCTTTTCTCGGACTTGGAGATGCGTGGTCAATAAATAATATTGTTCTCTCGGGATTATTTAGCTTTTCTTTTCCTAATTTTTTAAATTCCTGAACTGTCAAAGGACCTGTTCCGTCCTGTACTGCTGCAACATCAACACGTGCTATAACCAATTCGCCTGCTCTGACTTCTTTGTCGGCGTGTTCGGAAATTATTTTTTCAGCTAAAGTTTGTCCCATATACACTTCTCCTTCTTATGTTTTTATTTTAGCATAAAAAGTCTTGCCCAGAGTGTTCTTAATAATTATTTAACTTAAAAAAAAAGCGACCATTAGGTCGTGAATTTAAGGGAAAAGGGA
>ERZ780010.42-NODE-42-length-36026-cov-11.8631_pt1 | contig 36026 bp, 24 predicted proteins | sample MGYA00511871_ERZ780010 | MGnify/ENA primary metagenome ERZ780010 (study PRJEB29588, sample SAMEA2162138) | human gut metagenome | biome: human gut; feature: human-associated habitat; material: faeces | place: Denmark | collected 2008/2010 ... | reverse complement strand
CAGCAGGAGTTTCACTTAATATTTTAAGATATGTACGAAGATAACCAAGTTCAAGTTCAGTTAAATCGCTCTTATATTTAGCATTAAATTCTTTAGAATCAACTTTAAATGCAGTGTCATTAATATCACTAATTAAGGTAGCAAGTTTATCGTATAATTCTTTAGAATTAGCTTGTTGTTCAAAATACTTATGAAGAGATTCATGAGTAATATTAACACCTAAATCAGTAGCAGTAAAATCACGTTTAGTAAGTTTATTGCTATTGATAACGATAGTTTCAGTACCTTTATCATATTGAGCAATTATGAAATCTTGTTTACTTGATAGTTTCTTAATACTGAAATTAGTTTTACCATCAGCATAAATTCTATCATATAATTCAGCGATTCTGTTAGCAACATCTTCAGATACAAAATCAGGTATAACACCTAATACTCTAAGACCTGCTACTTTATCATCTGTAATATTAACAAGTTTTTGATACCAGTTTGTTTCAGTATCACTTGTCATTGAACTTAATGTTGTAATTGCTTTAACAGCAAATTCTTTCGTCATATCTTCTGATTCTCGAATAGGATTATCAGAACTTTCAGATTTAAGTTCAAAGAACATTGCAGGTTGAATAGAATCAATAGTATAATTGGTAACAACATTACCATTGGTATCTCTAATTCCAATAACACTTGTTGTTAAAGCGCCGGTGTCAAGAATAAAATCTTGCATCGAATCGAATGTTGAAGAAACAGATTTATCAACGATACCTTGTTGTTTAGCCCAATCAAGTATTTTAGATTTATATTGACCTTTAACTGCTGCGTAACCATCATCTGTTTTAACACCATAAGTATAATGGTCGCCTTGCAATGCAGTAGTAACACTACGTTGCATATTACCATACAGTTTACGGAATAGATTATGATTAAGTAAATCAGTTAAATCTTTACCAGTAATACCTCTTGCTTGCAAATCAATTACAGCGTAAGTTCCTTTGTTAGATTTACTCTTTTCAATAATACCATTTAATTGAGCAAGTTCTCGTGCTGTAAAAGGACTCTTAGCAATACGAACTTTTGAAGTAGTTCTATTAACTGGAATTACTCTACGACTTAATCGAAGTTTAACAGGAGTAAATTTATCACCAGATTTAGTATATTCAATACTAATTCTATTGATATAACTTATTCCATTTCCAAGTATATTCTTTTTACGAACAACTGTTTGGAAATCTAAATGTTTAATATAACGAGTTTTTCCAGTAGCAGGGTCTGTATTTTCATAAAGAGAACTAATGTTAAACCATTCAGCTCCCGGAACTCCACGATTATAACTTGTAATGATAGCTTCTGATAAAGGAGCTAATCGACTACTAATATTAGCATTATGAGCTTTAGTTCGAGTCTTATTAGTATCATCTACAAGAGTATACAGACCAGATTTAGCATTAGTCGGAAGAGATGTAAACGTAGCATCTGAAATAATATCACTCATAATTTGAGTAACAAATTCCATAGCAGCTACATTAAATGGTGTATCTGCAACATCACTTGCTAAATTACCACGATGCAATGGAACATAACTTTTTCCATTTTCACCAGCATTAGCTTGAATTTCAGCATACATTTGGAAATGCCTATCTGATGAAGTAATTTTATCTTCAATAATAGGATTATTAAATGCAGTATCAGTAGTAAGTGATGAAACTAACATTAAACCATCAGCATCAGGCTGACGTTGAATAATATTAACAGCAGGTTTACCATTAACTGTAACAGTACGTTGCATCTCTTCATTTACATTAGCTCGATAACCACTTGAATCGGCAAATGTAATAGGAGATTTATTAATACCTTTTAATACTAAAATTGCAGAACCTTTTTCTTTAATTTCAGTAATAAGTTTTTGACTTTGAATGAAGTCATTTCCAAGTTTAGTATTTAGATTCTGATAAGCGTTCTTGATTCTAAGTCCATAACGAACATAATCATTAAGATTTTTAAGTCTTACGTTATAGAACATAGGACTAATAAGATAATAAACCTTATTTAAATCAAGAGCTTCAATATCAAATGCTTCCGGTCTAACATCTTCGACTTCAGTATTATATTGGATAGCTCCAATGAAAGCATTGATTATTTCAGAATGTTCAGTTTTTGATGTATTACCATATTTATCTAATTCTTTAATAATTGATTTTAGTTTTGAAACAACTGAATCAGATGTTTGTTGTTCACGAGTTAAGGCTTCAGTATATACTTTATAAAACTCTTTTGTTAAGTTAAATATTGTATCACTTCCACCAGCTTTTCTGATAATAGTATCTACAAATTTAGATGTTCCATAAGAATTACCAAAAACAGAATCATATTGATTAACTCCACTTTCATCAATTCTACCTAATTGGATTCCATGATAAGTTTCACTATCACCTAAACCAATTCGTTCAATTAATAGTTTTTTACCATTTACATCTAAATTAACATCAACATTACCATCTTTATAAGTAACTTCAAATTCTTGACCTTCGTGTAAAGTTCTTAAAGCATCAAATAATTCAGTAGCCTTGAATTTAACACCATTAACTGTAATGTTGTTTTTAATAACACGAGTTTTAGGATTATAATATTCAGGACTTGTGATAATCTTATAAACTTCAGGTGTAAGACGACGTAAACCTTTGAAACCATTAGTTTCAAATTCACGTTGAATATGAGTTTTGAAGAAATCACTTAAAAACTTACCACGAAGATTTAAGTTACTATCAAGATAAGCACCGTCTGTTGTTTGAATAGGATTAGCAATGCGTTTATTAATAATATCAAACAAACGTTTAAGAGCATCAAGTTGTTCTTGTGGAACACCATTCTTACTCATTTGTTGATATATTGTATTAACATTTACATCATTTTTGAAATATTTAAGTGCATACCAAATAGGTTCATAATATTTAATAACATCATTACGACCATCTGTTTGCTGATATATAGAATCAAGAATATCTTCGTAAGTATAAACGTGATTATCAGTAAATATCTGACGACCATCGAGTTTTACAATAGTATTTTCAATAGCATCAAGAGCATTACGCATTGAATCACTAATATAATAACGATAGTCATTAGTATTAAACTCATCTCTTGATTCAGTATCATCTATAAAGTCAGAAACACTGTTAGCAAGTACATCAAGACTATTAAGAATAGATACATCATCGTTTAATTCAGTACCACTTTCAAAATTATAATATCTCGAAAGAATAGAATAAGCCATTCGAGCATTTCTTAATAAATCAAGAACATTACTTTGACGAACAGCTGTAATAACATCTACTCCAGTAAGATTCAAAGCATCAACATCAGATACCAGATAAGGTTGAATTGATTGAGCTAATGTATGAAGTCTTGTACGAGTAGGAAGATTAGGGATAGCACCATAATCTAAAAACTCTTTTGCTAAATTATTTACGGCAGTAGCAAATTCCATAATTTTAGAAGTTTGACTACCAAAGCCATCATCATTTACAAGAGCATCATGTAACGGACTATCTTCATCTTGTCTAATAGCACGAATTTTACTAATAAACCTATTCATCACACTGTTGATATATGCGATATTAGTTTTGTAAAATTCAGTTGTACTTTTAGCTACTTCATTAATAATACTATTTTTGAATAGTGTTATCTTATGATAGAAATCTGAATATCTAACAGTATCAAAATTACTATTAAGATTTTCAAATTTAATTTGAGTAAGACCTTCGATTTGTGCTCGAATTACATTATGGTCTACATTAATATTCTTAAGAGTTAATTTACCATCCGTGATAGTATAATTATTATTAAGAACATTAGCAACGTTAGCAATATAATCAGCAATAGCTTCACGCATCTTAGCGTTTTCTTCTTCACGATAACCAACTATATCACCACCATAAAGATTCCAAATCCAATCTTTGAAAAGATTAGATTTAAGATTGTTTGCAATACGAATATTACTATCTGATAATAACTGTTTTACACGATTAGCTTTTTCTAAATTCTCATTACTAATTTCAGTAGGTTGATATTCATTTATCCAACCAATAAAATTACCAATAATAGTAGTTCGTAACGTATTAAGTTCAGTATTATCAATAGGAGATAATAATGCTTTATAAGTATCACTATTAGAATCAGATAATTCTTTATACAGATTTATAATAGTATCTAAATAATGATTCTTAAATTCATCTGCTGAAAGTTTATCTTGAATACTATAAAGTGTTTTATAAATAGCATCAAATTTAGTTTGAACTTCACTTCGAATTTCAGTAATATCCATACCTGCAAGTTCTTTTGCAGAATATGTATCTTCCTTACCAGTCGCATCATCTTTTATAGTAACCATTACAGCACTAAAATCGGTTTCGTCGTCGGTTATGACCTCGATTCTTTGCACGGTTTTGGGCGATTCTGCGATATTAAATTTTGAGCCTACCGAATATACCTTATTTTTAATATCGACGGTATTTGGGGCCTCGCTGTCATCGAGAGAGTACGAAATCCCGTTACTGTCTGTCAGTACCTCGGTAGTAACATTTTCGGGTTCTTGACTTGCTTCTTGATTAGTAGCTTCAACAGTTTCTTCTACTTTATCTTGAGCTTTTTCAATCTCTTCTTGTTTATCATAAACCTCTTTAAGTAACTTACTTCGTTCAGCCATAATCTCATCTCGATTATTAACATTTTCTTCGAGAGTCATTACAGCCATACTCAGTTGAGTTCGAGCCTCTTCAAGAGATTTATATGTTTGATTATTGTTATTACGAGTTTCACGCAAACGTTTTGCAGCTTCATTATATTCAGCTACATTGTTATTTTCACGTTCACTCTGTTCTACAATATCACTATTAATTCTATTAAGTCTTGCATCGTAATCAGCTAAATCATTTTCAAATAATTCAATCTTTCTACGAGTATCAGCAATCTCTCCATTATGAATAGCAAGTTCTTGTTCATATTGGAGTTTACCAACTTCTAATTCTGCAATAGCCTGACGAGCATTTGCAATTTGTTGTTGTAGACTTAAAATAGATTTCTTATTATTTTTAATTTCAAGAAGATAAGGTTTACGAGCTTTACGATTAGGTTGTTTTGTACTAATAGCACCTTGATTAGCAATATAAGTATTTAACTCATCAATTTGAGATTGTAAACCATTAATTGTATCTTCAATAGTTTTAATCTTATTTACTAATCGAGTACGTTTACCTTTAAGTGTACTAATCGCTTTATTACGAGTTTTATCTTCAAGCTGAGTTTTATAATCTTCAATGACTTTTTGCAGTTCTTCACGTTCTTGTTCAAGAACAGTTTTTTCTACATTTAAGCTATGAAGTTTACTATCAATAGCTTTAAGAGCTTCATCTCGTTGCTTACGAAGATTAGACGCTTCAATATCGAAAGTTTGAATATCAGTATCAACAATAGCTAATTGACGACGATAATAGTCAAGTAAATAATCATCAGTTGATGCCTGAACTTTAAGAACATTGTCGAAAGGATTACCCCAACTTAAACCCATATTACGAGCATGAATATCTCGCATAATAGTAAATTCTCTACGAAGAGCATCTACAACAGGTCGTTTGTTAGCACCATAAACTTCTTCAAGTTGAGCATCTGATAATTTACTTAATTCATCAAAATATTCAACAGCATAATTGAATCCATTAGCAGAACCAATTCTACCCATAATACCAACAAGTAAACTTGAAGCAGGGTCAGTAATAGTTCTATTAACTTTCGGAGTACCATCATTATTCATAACTTGATTACCAGTTTCATCTAAAACTGGTGTTTCAGTTACTTTAATATTCATATTACCGTCAAAATCAGCAATAGCTGCGGCAGTATCTTGAATACCATTTATAATGTTAGTAGCTCGTTTATTCTCAGCTTCTTGTTGAGCTTTACCATTAAGTATTCGTGTAACACCGCTACGTCCAGCAGACATTACACCGCCACCGATAGCACCCCAAATAAAACTATCCCATGAAGAAGCTTGTTCAACAAGTCTTCCCATACGAGCTAACGGAGTTAAAGCAGCAGTTTCATCTTCAATTCCAAGTTCTTTTTTTGCAGCAATGACACCTTCATTAAGTGCCATATCAACTCGCATCTCTTCAAGACCTTCAGATAAAGCAACAGAAAAGAAATCTTTTGTTTTATGAAGTCCAATACTCGGAATAAGTTTGCGATTAAGTTTAGATGTTTCACTATCTAAAACAAAAGTCTTACCTTTTTGTGCAAGACCTTTTATATTACTTTTTAAACCTTTTTCAATAGAAATACTATTAACTGGAGCTTCTTTAATACCACGAAGCATACTATTAAGTTCAATAGCATTAAATAATACTCCATAAGCCCAAGCATCATTGTAACTTTCAGAAGCATAAACAGATGCAAACTTACGAGCATCATCTTCACTGAAACCTAAATCGAGAACATATTGATATTGTTCATCATAACCACGAACAATTTCTTCCATACTATCAAGATGTGCTCCATATAAAGTACCAATTATCTGTTGAGTATAAGGATTTTGTAATGCACGACCAGCTTTATTCAATGTAGAACCTAAACGGCCAACACCATTAATCATTGTTCCTAATTTACCAACAGCTTGTAAAGCTCGCATTTGTCCAATAACAGGAAGCATAGATGCGGCCGCAGAACCTACGGTAGGAAACATACTTGCCCACCAAGTAGCATCACCCATACCACCAGCAAAACCACCTTTTTGAGCTTGTTCCGTTTGATAAATAGGCATTGCTTTACGACCCCAATTCTCAATATCTTTACCTACTCTCTGCCATTCAGAACCAAGACCTTCGTTGATAGCTTTGTCCCATTTATATTTGGCATTATCATCCCATATTTGACTAATAGCACGATATGTAGTAGGAAAGAAATTAAGAATACTACCGATACCAGTAATAGTACCACCAAGAATAGTAGTTCCTAATTGACCAATAGCATTTTTAGTTAAATACCAACCGCTTTGATTTTGTGCTCTATTTTCATTAAGAACACTTAAATCAAGATTAGGATTAACTTGACCTCGACCTAATATGTTTTCGTATTCAGAAATATTGAATTTTCTAATAGCTGATAATTTTGCACCACGAGCATGTTCAGGCTCCGGCATACTATACGGTAAAACAGGAGTAGCTCCTACTCCTTGAATTTGTGTTTCAGAAGGAGTAAGAGCTTTCGAACCTGTAATAGGAATCTTAATATCTGTTAAATTTGGCATAGTTTAATATCCTATATTAGCATTATTTATTTTATTCATTTGAATAGCCTCAGCCGCTTCTTGCATATCAAGAATAATTCCATATTGAGTTAAAATATATTCTGTGATAGGCTTTAATGCTTCATTTATGTTCTCATAATATTGAATGTTGTTAGGGGTCATACCTTTAATTGTATAAAGACTATTAGGAATTGTGTTATATCCAAATTCTCCATAATGAACAGAACCATCAGGATATTTCAATCCACTAATATCTTTTATATAATAACCTTGTGTTGTTCTACCAATCTCAACTTTACGACTATTACCATCAATACTATTGTAGAAAGGTTCATGAATATTCAAATCATATTCAACTTTACCTAAATCATCAACAGTTCTTTGCAGGTCTGCGATATTTGCAACAGCAGGACTATTGTTAGCACCAGTAGTATCGAAATCAATAAATCCCGAAGCATATTGAGATTCAATCATTCCAGCACTACGTTGTAAACCTTCACCACCAATTTTAGCATAAGGTTTAATATTACGGTAATTATCAAGAATTTGACGAGTAATAGTAGACGGGTCTACTTGTTCAGAGAAAATAATATTACCACGAGCAGCACCAGTTTCATCGAAAAGAGTAATTGCATATTCATTACGGCTTTCACGAGCTGCAATTCCATTAGCAATCGGACTAACTTCAGTCTTATAAATATCGTAATCAAGACCGAGTTCTTTACCTGAAAGAGGTTTAGAATTTTTAGTAGCGTTACTTTGACGAGTTACACTTGTACCTTTTGAATTAGTAGTAGTCGAAGTAGGAAACGCATCAAAGTTCATATACTTAGCTAATTGCATTCCGGTAAGACCAATGCCTTCTCCAGACGGAGTTTGAACAACACTAATATTACCAGCACCTTTTTTCCAATTTACCATAGCAGCTGCCATGTAATTTTGTTGGAATCTTGAAGGGTTAGCAATAATCTCACGAGTTGCTGTAAATTCAAGAGGTGTATCAGCAATAGCTTTACGATAACGATTTGAAACATTATCTGCTGCATTAGACAGAGTAGATTCAAACTCTTCTTTTGTCATAATATTATCTCGGCTTATAGCAATATCGCCATCAGCAGTTTTATAATAAAAACCACCATCTGGTGTTACAGGAATACTACCTGTTTTTTCATTTCTATTATAATTATTATTTATAAAATCAAGATATGCTTCATAACTTGAAATACGATTATCAAGAATTAATTTAGCTTGAGGGTCAGCTACTTTGTACCAACCTAATAAACCTGATAATTTATCTCGATGTTCTTTCCAAGTATCAAATACAGAATTAAGCTGAATTTCGTCAGAACGAAGTTTAACTTGAAGATTATTATAATTACGTTGAGCAGTCTGAATTTGTAAAAGCTTACCTTTAAGATTAGCTGCTGTTTCTTCGTCAAGACCTGCTGAATCAACTAATCTTTCAGCAGTAGAAATATTAAGTGTTTTAACAATATTACCATCTCCCGGATTAAGACCTAAAATTCTAAGTTCATCAGATGTAAATATCTGATTCATAGAATTTGAAAGTTTAGTCATTTGGTCAGTAATTTCATTACGACGATTAATGTTTTCTGCAACACTATCACCAGTAACTTCAAAACCACCTAATGTATCAAGATATGGAGCATATTGTTGAAGAGTTTCAAGTTCTTGCTGTTTACCTTTTGCACGAGCTTTAATATAAGCTGCATAACCGGGATTAGCAATTAAATCAACCGTAGTTTTAATATCTTGATAAGAATATAAACCTGCGGCAGCACCAGCTAAACTTTGAATGTTATTATTAATGAATTGACCAGATAAAACACTTTGTGTAAAAGCGGTTCTATCAAGATTCTCAATATCATCAGTAGCACCAAGTACACCCTTAGCGTAACTTTCAAACATTTTATCTACATAATTCTGTAAACCAGCTTGAATAAGTTCAGGTGGAACTTGAGCTTTATTTTGTAATATATCAAGAACATTAACTCCATATTCCTTATTAACAGTGTCTAACAAAGTTTTAACTTCAGCAGGTAATTTAGAATTAACAGTAAACTTACCGTCTTTTGTAGGAGCACCAAGTTCATTTACGTTAATACCTAAACCATTAAGAGCGAACATTGTAGGATTACCAGCGAATAAAGGAGCATAATCTTCTAATTCATAATCTCTTAAATGTCCACCAGTAGAACTATCATCTTTTACAAATCGAGTAAGAGCATCTTGATTCTGCCAAACAGTAGTAAGATAATTAGTATAATCAGGATTAGATTTAAGTAATGACATAGCATAACTCATAATCTCTTGTTCTGTAATACCTTCTCTTTCACTACCAGTTTTAACAAAATGACTTGCTAATTTTTCACCATCAAAACCTGTTGCAACATCTAATCCATACTGACGTATCATATCAGGATTAGTAACAAGATTTTCAAATGATACTTTATCAGCTTTAGCTTTTGAAAGAATATCAAATACGTCTTTTTGGTATTTATTTACATCAAACTTTTTACCGATTTGAACTCCGTTAAAACCACCACTTACAACAGTATTAGTTTCTGCATCATAAACAATATCAGAAGATTGTAAACGACTACGAAGCAGGAAAGCATTTTGATTTTGAGTATCCCAATCACTCTTTTTCAAATCTTCCATATATTGCTGTTCCAAAGCATAATCAGCTTGAACAGCTTTAAGACCTTCATTAGTAAGAATATTCTCAGTTTGCTTATAAATATAATCATCTGCTGCAAACCAATTATCTTGTTCCTTAAATTCATTAGCACCTTCAACAATCTTAGCTCTTTCAGAATCAAGAACTTTTTGTCCACGAGAAGTTGCTTTAATTTGACTTAAAGGATTAGCAATTCTGTTAATATAAGCTTCACGATTTTGGTAATACTTTTGATTCAAAGCATTTCCAACAGCAGCATATACACTTCCATAATCTTGTAATTGTGGAGTTTTTAATGTATTAGTATCGTATCTACCTATTGCAATTTCTGCCATAATTTTATAATGATTAGTTTGTAAATTAGTTGTAACTCGTATGGCTCCGCCTGCTGGGCTTCGCCCAGCGGCTCCGCTCCCCGGTGGGGCAGGAGGTTGCACGCCCACTTGTCGCGCGTGTTTGTACCACTATTTGTATCATTACAAATATACAAAAAATCGTGAATATCGGACTATCCTATAAAAGAATAATCCGATATATCACGCACTACATTAAGCTCTTTTACGTCTTGCAAGACCACCGCAAGCAAAACCATTTCTCATGTGATTAGTTACTCCACGAGGCCATAACTTTTCATATAAGCGGGCACTTGCGTAATTATTAACTGCTCCGGCAAGACCTTCAATTCCTTGTAACATTCCTTGTAATCCTTGCGTTCTGACTGCCATTAACTGTTGATTCAAGCCGACAGCTTTGTTATATTCATTAATAGCGTCTTGATACATAATTTGACTATTAGCATTTCGAGCATTAACTCGTTCTTGCCTATTCAAATCATATCTTTGACGTTGATAATCTTTCTTAGCTCCATACAGTTTATTTCGAGCAAGTTGAGCATTAATTGCAAGATTTGCTACACTATTTCGAGCAGTTTGAACATTACTTGTGTTATCAGTAATATATCGAGCAGCTCTACGTTCTTGTGTACCAAGTTCTTGTAATTCCTCACTTATATCATAATCTGTACTATATTGAACAGCATCTACTTTATTACCTTTCGGAACATGAAGTGTAGATTCAAATTCAATAGCCTTTCGATTAGCACGAGTATTAAGAGCGTTACCTACAATTCCAAACAGTGAACTTGCAAGATTCATACTAAGTCCAAATTCATTAAATCCGAACTAAAATGCAGAACCACCGCCAGCACTTGCAGTAGTTTGAATCGGCGGTAAAGTAGTAAGTTTAGGAGCTGAAACTCCTGTAAGACTATAAGGTGAAGTATATCCACCAAAAGGTCTTTTCTTTCTTACAATTCCACCACAACGCATAACCGGAGCATCATTACGAAGTCCTAAAGCAGTAGCATAAAGTTCTTGAGCTTCAAACAAATCTTCTGTTTTAGCATCAATAGCTTCAGATTCACCACGAGCTTTATTCATTCTATAAACTAACTTTTCAATATTACGAACATTTGTTCCAGTTTGTAATTTGTTAGTTTTACTTTTATCTAATGCAGACAAAGATAATGTAATTCCATCAGCAATTTGAATAACTTGAGCTTCTTTTTCACCTTTCATATCAGTAAGTTTCTTTGCGTAATCAGCGAAAGTACGATTTGTTCCGGGAACTTTAATCGTATCACTGAATACTTGACCACCTTCAGGAGTTTCACGAACAACTTCACCAGCATACATTCGACCATTTTTAGCGCCGCCGCCTTCAATTTCCGAATCTCCATATATGATTCCAGTTTCACCAGTAGCAGGATTATATTGTTCATGTGTTTGACCATAAGCAACAACACTATTAGATGAATTAGGAACTACTTGGCCGCCAGTGTTTAATTTTCTACGACCAATCATTCCACCTAATTTAGCATAAAATCCTGTACCTTCAGAGTAATTACCAAGATTACTTTGTCGAATAGTTGCAACATCATTTTCAACTTTATCTTGCATATTACCCAAAGTTTGCTGACGTTCCATTTCAGCTTGTTCAGCTAAAAGTTCTTGACGACGACGTTCTTCTTGACGCTTTTTCTTACGTCCAGTAAACAAACCAACGATGCCACCAATTAATGCACCGATACCAGCACCGATAGGGCCAAGCCAAGAACCAGCGGCTGCACCAGTAGCAAGCGCCGCAGTTCCACCAACAGCAGCTCCAATTCCTAATCCAGTCCCAGCTCCACTTAAAGCACTACCGCCTACGATACCTTCGCCGTCTGCACTATATTTAGATTCATCAATATCACTGGCTTGAACTCGTGTACCCCATTGAACACTACCGGGGTCATTAATACTTGTTCCACCCCAATAGAATTTCCTACGAGGAGTTCCAACAAGTCCACCGAATTTAGCAGTAATACCACGAGAAGTTAATACTTCATTATTAATCTTATTTTGCATATTGGCATAAATAGCTGAATCACGAGCCATCAATTGATTTGCTTTTGCAATACCTTGTGCATTCAAATCAATATCACCTTCAGCATAAGCATCATCTAAATATTTAGTTTTTAAGCCAACGCCTTCTCCATCAAAATAATCTTGATTGTTTTTACCAGCGACAATACTACGATAAACATTACCAGACATAACGCCACCGAAATCTTTTCGCTTACGTCTTACAAGACCACCACAACGAGCAACTCCACGAGCAGTAACAATTTCATTATTGATTTTGTTCTGCATATTTGCATAAATAAGTTTATCGTTAGCAATTAACTTATCTACATAATTCTTAACTGGGATTCCAGTATCATCATTCTTTCCACTATGATAAAACATGTTAATCATGGCATTTCCGAAAATACTATTACCGGAATTACGAGCCATTCCTAAATAATCAGCAGTAGCATCATGTGTTGAACGAATACCACCGAAATTATATTTTTTACGATCAGTTTTACTCATATCTTCAACATAATTATCAGGATTATTATCAGTATTAAAATTAGAAAATAATCTATTTCTAATCATATCATAATCATTAGAACTATTATTCTTAAATATTTCTAATTCAGATTTATCTCTTCTTTTATTACCAGTAGTATATTCTTTAATAATACTATCTGTATTACGTTCGTTAGCACCTTTTAACAATTTCTTATATTGTCTAAAACCAGTTCGACCTACTCGATATGCAAGATTAGACATAAGATTAACAATAGGCTGAGGTAAAGTATTGAAATCATCAATACCATATTTCTCAGAATAAATATCACGAACATCATTGTAGGCTTTCGCCATACGACGATTTAATTCAGCATCAATTTGTTTTCTTGTTGCTTTACCTTTTGCTTTAACAGATTTAGTGAAATCAGAAGTATCATTTAACTTAAAACCGGGGCCAATAGTATCATCACCACCTTCATACGAGGGATAAGGATAATAATATTTACCATCTTTTGAACGTGAACGAACAGTTTTAAATTTATTATTTTCTTTAACACGAACAAATTCTTTATCACCAGTCAATTCGTTATCCCAAATATGTTGAGAATACTCATTAATATAACGAGTAACTTGACGAAGACTGTCAGGATTAACTTTACGATTAGACATACCATTAAAAGTTTGAGTAACACGACAAGTGGGCGTGCAACCTCCTGCCCCACCGGGGAGCGAGGCCGAAGGCCGAGCCGCACAAGTTGTTACAAATTACCTTTGATTATTACGATTATCAAGAATCCATTCAGGATTAACATCAATAAGTTCCCAAAGTCTGTTATTATCACTATTATTAAACTTCATTATACAATAAATATATTGACAAATAAATTTATTAACATCATACCATTTAGCTTTACGTTTTAATGTAGATTCATCTACAACTAAGTCAGTAACCATAAAAGGTATTTGTTTATGTATATCATTAACATTATTAAATCTCCAAAGATTTACTTTATTAACACCAGTTGTACCATTATACCATGTATCATTAAATTTAACAATTTTATAACCAGTACATTGGTCATCATTATGAACCAGTATTTCATTAATAGTTTTCTCAAATTCATTAATATTAGGTAACAAATTATTAACAATATCAACTCTATCTTTCCAAGCAATATTATTTAACAACTTATTATAACTACTATTATCATTAAGAATGAATTTAATATAAGATTCTTTAATAAGTTGATTACCATCATCATCTTTTAAGAATCGACCATAATTATTTTTAGATATTGCATAAATACCATGTTTATCAAACCAAAATAATCCATTTCGATTGGTAATACCAACAATGGGATTATAGTCATGGAATGAAATCCAAGCATTAGCAATAGGACTAAAACTAATTGTGAACTGTCTGTTATTAACATTTTGGACTAAATATAAGATATTAGTATCTTCATTAAATGCCCAAATTCTACCATTATTCTTAAATGGATTAACTACATCTTTTACAAGATTACCATCAAACCATTTAAGAGCATTAAGAGCAGTCATATTACTTACTTTATCTCCATTAATATTGAAGATACGTCTATGAACTGCATCAATAACAAAATAACCAATAACATTAACATGAGTATCAAAATAACTTTGACAACCTATATAACCACTGGGACTATATGTAACCTCTTGAGGTTCCATATTAAATATATCAGCTGTACCTAAATACGAAGTACCTTCATCAGTATTAGAAAGTGTATCACGAAGTTGTAATAAATGCAGACCGTATGTCTGTTGAATATAAAGATTTTTATTGTCAGTTTTTAATGCAATAATTTCACCTCGATTAAAAGGCATATCCTTATAATCATCACTTCTAAATAATCGCCAATTAAGATTAGCATTTTCAGCACTCTGTAATTGACTACGAATTATACGATAAGGATGGTCTTGAGTTCCGGGAATTTCTTCAAAATAAGTAAATGTTTCAATACCATTCTCATTATAAACAGGAGAATAACCTTTACCAACACTACTATTTATGAAATTATCAACTTGATAACTTAATTGATAAAATTCGCGTAATTCATTACCACGTTTATCGTGATATTTGAAAGACTTATCTACATTATTAACACTAAATCGAGCAAGAATATTAAATTTACTTTCAAGAGGAACAGTAAATATCCAACGATAAACAGTAGCATTACTGTCTAATTCTTTTGTTTGGGCATCACCATAACGATAGTCAGACGATGGAGCAGTAGCTCGAAGTGTTATATATCCAATAAATGTATCACCAACTAACGAAGTTATTACTTCAGAAGAACCTTTAATGTTAATTACATTAGATGCAATTTGAAGTTTCTGATTATTAACATCGGAATAAAGTGTTTCAGAATTATTAATTAAATCGGCAATATATCCTCTTGCCCATTCCTCATTATCTGTACCTTTATTAAATCCATCAAAACCTTTTTCAATACGATAATAACTATCGCCAGCAATATTGTTTTGAGAACTAATATTAGTATTGATATATTCAAGTGAAACATCTTTAGTTGCACGAGAAGTATCAATAGTAAGACTATTAATGTCAGCATCTAAGAATCGAGTTCCAGATTCATTAGGATTTGTATCAAATCCATCAAAATCTTCACCTTTCCATTTAGCTGGAAATACTTTTATATCATCATCAAGTTCTTCATTCTTAATAAATTTAAGAACATCAGTTTCAAAGTATAAAGGTTTAAGTTTACCTCGAATACTATTTATCTTATTATAAAGATATTCAAATGTATAAAATCTTGCGTTATTGCCACCAAAAGGATTTTTATAAGTTTGATTCTTACCGAAATTGTTAGTTTCAGTATCTCGCATTGCAAAACCTTGTGTAACAATTCGAGAGTTATTAATATTATGTTCAACAAAGAAATAAACTATTGAACTAATATATTTATTCATTAAGTCTGTTTTACCAGCAAGATTAGCTTTAATATTAATATTAGGACTTAATGTATAAGTAGGATTCCATTCAGAAGAAGTAGAGTATAATTGAGTTAACCAATTAAATGTAGGAGCAGTTGTTCCATCAACTTTATATTCTAATCGAGCTTCAATTAAAATATATTTAGTTTCTTTTGCATCAAGATTAATTACGAAATTAGTTTTGGTATTAATTGTACTACCGATAAATGTAGATTTACTATCAGATGCTAAAAGATTAGATTCAGAAACTTCATAATATCCAGTTTCAACTTCAGATTCTTCTGAATCAATTTGTTTAACTACCGATGTAGCATCATAAACTTTTGTAGTTAAATTTATACCAGCAGGTATCAAATTATCTCCACCAAATGTAGGACTACATTCAACACCAATTAATTGGCTCGATGTACTCTCACTTGTTATTTCCAATACTACAACTTGATAATCAGAAGGATTAACTCCACCTTCAGAATCTTCAGTTGTATAAGGTAATGGAAGACTTGGTAATTTCAGTTTGCCTTTTGTTAAAGAACGACCTTTTGCTTTAATTGTTGCGTGTTCAGTTGAAACTCCGTATAAAGTAAAATAACGATTACGAGCTATTGTGGATTTTTCACTATCAACACCAGTTTTAGCAATTTCATCTACTTGTTCAGCAGCATCAATATCAGGTAAACTTTTCCAACTCGGACTTATAATCTTACTAATATTTTCAGATTTATAAGGAATTTTATGAGCATTCTGATTAGTAGAACCTACGGGATAAGCTTCAATATCATAATTGTTAGCTTTCCAAGGAATATGGTGTATATTTACAAGGTCACCTTTATAGTCATAATATCCAGCATAAAGAACATAAACTTCACCACTTTTGAAATAACGTCGAGTACTATTAATATAAGAAGAACTCGGATTCCAACTTAATTGAACATCAAGATTATTCTCTGTAAATTCTTTAAGTTCACTATCAAGTTTACTATAATCAAGAGTTTTTACATTACCTCGAATAAGTCTATTATTGAAATTAACAAGAGTATTATCTCGAATATATGATATATTTTTAATAAAAATATCATCAAGACTTATAGTAGATAAATATGAAACATCGCTTACAATATGAGTAGTACTTACACCACTAATTAAAATGTCATCAGTTTCATATGATAATTGAGCTTCGTCAGTAATATAAACAATAGCAAACCGACAATGTTTATATTTAATACCACTATTTCTAAAACTAATAGTAATATTTTTATTGATTTCGATACCTAACGCATAATCTTCTTCGTAATTACCACAAACAATAAGTGATGTACTCAAAGGAGAATAGTTTGTATAAGTACCATCATCAAGACGATATTTAATTGCTATTTGATAAGCACCAGTTTTAAGATTACCACCGTCTTTAACTTCTAATTGAAGTTCAGGATAAGTAACATTTGGAATAAGATTAAACGAATCAACTTCATCAACACTGATGTCATATCCTATCGCAGTATCATCTCCATTGTTACCATCATAAAACGGGTCAGTCAAATTAATAATTCTTGTTTCATTTGCTGATTCATCAGTTCCCTCAGTAAATGTAACAATTAAATTTTCTTTATAATTATATATATAATCTCCATGAATTGGTCTATCAATACTGAATCCAAATGCACCAGATGTACTATAAAGACAACGTTTTACAGTTGGATTATTATCATCAAGATTAAGATATATAATAGCGTCGTTAGTTTGTAAATCAGATTTATCTGCATTATTCCAGTGTTCTACAACGCAAAAAAGTACAACACCAACATTGGTTGGAATTGTACCTATAATATTATATTTGTGATTATCGGCATCACTATAAATATAAGGAATGATATGCCGATTTGTCGGATGATTTTCAAGAATATCATCTAATTCACCTATGAAATCAAATCCTCTTTCATTAAAATAACTTTGACCTTTATTATCAATAGTTATATTTTTAGCATATCGTAAAGATTTATCTTGTGCAATATGAGGTGAATTATCTAAATCAAGACCTAAAACTTTCATAATTTCTATTATTCTAATGTACGAAGAATAGTAGCAATATTCTCTCGACGGTCGTTACTAAATTTATTACAAGAAACTCGAACTTGTATTCTCATTCTATCGAGTTCTATTGCAGGATTTGTATAAGGATTGTTTGCTGTAAGACTTATAACCGGATGTTTATAACCTCTTAATAACATTTGTTTAAGAACATAAAGTTTAAGATATTTTTTAAGAGGGCCGTTATTATAAATAAGAGGAACATCCATATTTATAATACTATCATAAACAACTGGTAAAGCTCGATATCTTAAATGAATAGTTCCATAATCAACGTTAGTATGAATCCAGTTATTACTAATATAATAATAAGGTTGCTCTTTATCAACAGGAGCATGATTAAAACTATCGTTTTTATCACCGGGACTTGTTATGTCTGCATTTGGAATACCGGGATAAGGAGTATATGTCGGAACAGTTGTTACTTTTTCAGTAATAGTATCTTTGTTAAATTCAGCTGAATTTTTAAGAACAGCTTTTTTGTTATTTATAATAACATCAATTACACCACGGAAATCCCACGGTAATTGACAACGATGGTCATCAAATTCAATATCTTTTTCTACATTAACGTAGGCTTGAATAAACTTAAGTTCTTCTAAAGCATTTGCAACCCAAATAGGAAAACGACTTATAAAATCATCACTTTGTATATTATAATCGTTATACATATCTGGAATTAATGTAGCACTACTAATGAATATATTATTATCAATCATAAAGCATTATTTTGTTTAGGAAGATTATTTCGATATAGTTTAATAGCTTCGTCAGGATGATTAAAACAAATTGCAAGAATTTTATTGAAACAATTAAGTCTTCGATTTGTTGCAATTTCATCAACAGTTTTACCTTTCATTGCAAAAGGTGTTCTGTCAATAGTTTTTTCACCATTCTCGTAAGCACTACTTGTGTGACCAAATTTGAATTTATAATAGACACTTTGTGGTATTCGACCTTTGACTTTATGATATACAGCTTTTATACACCAGTCATAATCATAATATATGAAATAAGGAATACCATTTGGATTATCAGCAGTTCGTATATTAATACCTTGCTCTAATAATTTCTTTTTTAAGTCTTTTGTAGCACCCCAATCGACAACACTACATACATCACCGGGCATCGTCTTTTTATAGTAAACATAAACGTAACCTACAGAACTACCAAAAGAATAATTGTTACCTTTACATAATAAATTAGCTATCTCATTATTAACTTCATCTTGCATATAAGTATACATTTCAGAAGGTAATTCTTTAAGAGCAGCAAGAGTTTCTATATCATCATCAAGTTTATCAAGACGTTCATAAACTAAGTAATTATAACTACGAATATAACTCATTAGTTTAGTACCAAGTAGAACATCTTGTTTCTTATTAAAATAAATCTTACTACGATTATCAATATCGAATACTACCGAAACATCAACACCAGCTTCTTGATATTTAGCAAGATTATCTTTGATATTATAAATACAATCATTACGCCGTTCATAAGCAAGATGTAATTGTTTAATTAAAGAATTAAGTTGTATTTGAACTTCTTTAACGAAATCTCTCCAATAATATTCGTTATCAACCATAATGATAGAAGCATGATATTAATTTTGACCATTACCACGTTGAGCAATAGTAGGATTATTATTATTCGTTTTAATATCCAAATCTTGAGGATAAATACCAAATTCAGTTTTAAGTATTTCTTGAATTATACTTTCAAGCATATCATTAGGTAAAGGTAATTCAATATCTTGACCATCTTCATTCTTAAAGAACGAAAGAACTTCATCAGGATTTTCAAATATACCTGTAATCATTACTTCATTAATTGGTCGTCTATCATCAATATCTTTTGTACCAACTTTTTCAGCAATAATTATATGACCGTTTAATATAATATAAGCTCGTGGATACCCGGTGGGAGAGTAGGTTGGACGCCCACTTTGACGTAGTTTAAGAGATGTAATAGAACTCTCATACATATATCCATTACCAACAGTATCACCTACAAATGCAAAAGGCGCATCACTTTGTATGCGCACTGGTGTAGGAACTTTGTACTTTGTTCCTAACAATCTAATTTTATTAGCAACTCGATATTCAGTAGGAAGAATATCACTATATTTCAACTCTTCAACAGGAGCAATAAAGGTAAGTTTAAGAATATCATCTATTCCATTTTTCTCAACGCTTTGTCGAATACGATTTGCAAACATAGTTTTAATCATATCCTTAACACGTTCTTTAAGTTCGTGATTATTAGGTTGATTAACCATGTTTACAATACGAGCTGCATATTGATTAAGTGTTCCCATATCTTACTTATTTAGATTCAAAAGATTAGCAATAGTATTTTGTTTTTTCCAAATATATTTTTCATCATCAGGATTAAATCCTTCTACGATATTATATTCAAGAGAAATAAAACCAATAGGTGTTTCTTTAATAGGGTCTTTAATAAGAAAAGTATAAGCAGACTTCATACCTCTACTTTCAAGTTCATCTTTATAACATCTATCTTGAAACTTATGTTTACTAACATCATTACAATAATGACGATTTCTAACAAGAAGATTATGAAATAAATAAGGAAAATTATTAACAAGAATATCCTTAAAAGATTTCTTATAAGATACTACACAACAATCATAATCTTCACCAACAACAGTGTATTTATCCATTTCTACACCATTAATGAAATGACCACCATTATGAAAATAAGCAATATAAACAGCATTAGCGTGAATAGTATCTCGAATAGAAGCACATATCTTATCAAGTTCTATATAACAACTACTTTTTTCAATAGTAAGTTTTTGTTCTTTACGTTTAGGAAATAACCATTCTTTTAGATAAATACCAGCAATCGTACTTATGGATGTTATTATAGCTACTATAATAGCTGTATAATCGAACATAGATAGGCGTATAAGAGGATTAATATTAATAGGTATATTATATTGGGCTACTAACAAATATACGTTAAAATAGTCGATTTCCCACTATATTCACTATAAAAAAGAGGTGCTACATTAGTAACACCTCTCACCATTTCAATTCAATCTTTAACAATATAAATTGTTATATTACTAACAATTTATTTCTTTACTTTCTTACCAGTGGTCTTTTTACCACCTTTCTTTCCACCACATGCTATAGTAGTAATGATTTTAATTGATTAATTATTTTTCTTATAATCAACACCAATCTTTTTTAGAATCGGTTTGAATATCCAACTCCAAGCAACTGGTGCAAGAATAGCAGAATTAATAAGAATTGTAGTATTTTCATATCCACCTGCTATATATCCTGCGGCAATAGCAAAACAACTAATTAACATAACCAGTCGTTTAGTCCATGTACCAACAGATTTATCACCATTAATATCATCTATTACTTTAATGAGTATGTATGTTAAAACATTCACACAAAGCATAAATGATAAATCGAAATGAGTACTGAATAACTCAACAAAATGTTCTACGAGTTGTTCCATTTACCATTCATCAATTTCATCGACCACCATATTTCTTATTTGGAATATATTTTAAGAAACTAAAAAGAAACAATTTCTTTCTAAAATCTTTATCAGATTCTAAACTTCTTGCTTCACCTTCAAAACAAATATCTTTATAAGCTCTGTTATAAGGAGGTAATATAAGTTCAATTATCCAACTAAAAACGTAAGCTAATAAAGGAAATATTGCAGTACCAAGTAACCACCACCAAGAAACATTTGTAGTAAGACTTAATATGATACTAATCAAAAAACTTGTAGCAAAAAGAGTAATTTGCTGATAACTATGAACAGTTTCATGTCGTTCAACAGTTTCAGTAATTTTATCTTTATATTCAGTTCGTATGATTAACCACCATAATATTGTCATACATAAATACCCTTTGAACGGTAAGAATTTACAATAGACTTTAATCATAATTTATAATAAATTAAATTTGTAAATTAGGTTCTGATGTAGTACTATTAAGGTTAGCTTTTGCAAAAGAAACAATATCACCAAAAGTTTTAGAACCTGTATAATAAGGCATATTACCTAAATTTTTAGCAGCAAGTGAAAACCATGTAATCTTTGGTCTAAATTGACCATTAGCAACTATATATTCGGTTTGTTTTAATAAACCTACTATAAAAGGTTTATTAGTATCTCTTGTTAATGTTAATGCAAAAGCAGTAAATAATGAAGTAGAATCATAACCAAATGCAACAACATTATATTGTCCCGGTTCTGAAATTACACTATTGATTGTTAAATACCCCCTCCCCCACTTACAAAATAATCATTTCTAAATCCAATAACTAAATCAAAAATATTAGAATATTCCCAATTAGCAAGAATAATATTCCAATCATATTGAACATTTTCAATATTTGCACCTTGTTTTAAATTCCAAATAGAATGAATACTTATATCAGGATTACTAATATCTAAAATTCTCATAGAAATAGGAACTTTGATTCGTTCAGTATTATATAGAACTTCAACTACTTCAAAAATAGCACTTGTAGAAGAATCTATTTTACAAGTTTTAAAATTAGAATCATTTGAAGAACCACCACCTTCAGGCCAATCCTTATATTGAAAGTTTTGTAAAGCATTCCAAAGTTCTTCATCAGTAGCTCTATCACAATCAATACCTTGACTAACCCAAGATTGAACTTCTAATTCAGAAGGAATATAGTAACGGAATTTAGTATTAGAAGAAGGAATACCCGGATTGGAATTACTCATTCTAAACATAATAAACAACGGTACTGCGATACCAGCATTGTTAACATTATAATTAGTAAAAATCCAAAAATTATAGATATTAGTATCATTTTCTTTATAATGAACTGTTCGTAATCCATTAATAATTGGATTTTCTATTTCATCACCTTGACCAAATTTCAGAGTTTGATTACTTCTTTGACCAGCATCATCTGAAGGTTGGGGCATGAAAAAATCAATAAGCTCACCAAATTGAGCTTGTGTAGGTATTTTACCTGTTTCAAAATATTGTTTAAGCTGACTTTTAGTTGCCATAATTTGATTGACTGTTTTTGTATTACAAATAAATTAATCATAAGATGTACTTGATTTAGGATTAAATAGATTATTTATAACAACTAAAAGTCAAACTTAATTTAACTTTTAATTTGTAACATTAATATCTCTCATATATTTATTAATAAAATTCAACAGTTGTGTAGTTCCTAAATCTGTTGAATCTAAAATATCATATAATTCTTTTTTATAATCATTTATATTTGCAATAGAAGTAAGAATGTAATTATATGTAGTTATAGCACCACCTGATACACCTATTCTAATAGCTTCAGAAACAATAGGGAATGTATCATTTTCAGTAGCATAAACTATTTTGAAATAAGCTCTTGTAGAACCATCAGTTGTTATAAAAAAGTGTTCTTCTACAAGATCATTTTTAATAACTCGATGTGTATTGGATAAATGATACCAACCAACCCAATTCCACTTAGCAGTTAAAGGAATTGCTCCTACAAGTGCTTCATCATTAGCTAAATATAATTCACCACCATTTTGTAACATTTTAGTCATTAATTCTGATGTAAGAATAGTATATTTGACAGGTGGAGTATTACCATATTCAGAAGGTGAACCAGTATTACAATGTACAATTATATAAGGTAAATATGTAGCATTTGCTGCATCATAAAAACCTATAAATAAATAAGATGCTTCATCACCAATAGTAACAAATCTATAACCAAGTACATTAGCATAATTAGGGTCGCTAAAACTTAAAGTGTTATCCTCCCCCCAGTTGATTCACTGTTTGGAATTTTACTTATCAAATTTTCAAAGTCAGCTTGTGTAGGAATTTTCCCAGTTTGAAACAAAGCTTTAATTTGTGCAATAGTCATAGTAATAATAGTTAAAGTTTGACATATATCAGTTAAACTCTAACTATTATTACTAATAACAGTCAGAGTTTACTGTGGAGTATTGATTTTATTCCATTTTGTCTTTAAGTCATCAACAACTTGTTGGTCTGAAACATTCCATTTGGTTTGAGAATTACCAGCAGGATAATAACGATATAGAGCATTTGAACCACCCATATCGACTTCCATTTCCCACACAGTTCCTACATACCATTCATTATTTTGTTTAACAGGCCAACAAATATAAGTGTTATCATTAATAACGATAGTTCGAGGAGAAGGATTATTATTAAATTTGTTTTCGATATTATAATAAGGAAGATTAGCACTTCGAATCCAATTATAAATAGATTCTTCATCAGCTTCATTTATACCACCAACTTTTTCATATAAAGACCTTCTATCAGATTGGTCTAATATATGATAAGTAATATTCCAATCAACACCAGCTAATGAATTATCTGTAAATCTAATAATTACTGAAATAAGATTTGTACTTTCAGTTTCATCATAAGAACCAATTAGAAAAAATGATTCATCAACACCATAAAAATATCGAAAAGCATTAACAAAAATCCTATCGGAACTATCACCTTTTCCGAAGTTTATTGTTGTATCACCAGTCCCCCAATGGCATACTTAGCATACCATCAATAAGGTTGGCAAAATCAGTTTGAGTTGGTATAGCACCAGTGACAAATTTTGCTTTCAAAGCAGATTTGGATAAAGCCATAACTTTTGATTAATTAAGATTAGTAGCAATACGTTTAATTTTAGCAAACAAACTTTCAGATTTAGTTTCTGTTGCAATTTCAACAGGCTCTTCTGATAAAGTTTGAACATCATTAGAACGAGTATTTGGTGTACGACCAACTTGGAAAATATAATGGTCAACACCATTACCTTCAATCTGCATATACCCAATACCATCCGGGCCAGCTGCTTGTGTAACACTAACTGACTTAGAAGTAGCACCAGAATAACTTGCAGTTACAGTAGCAGTTCTTGCTCCAATAGGATTATTAGCTGCTGTTAGTTTATTACCCCTTAACGTAAAACCTCCCGGATTAGTTGTTATAGCTAAAGTAGGAGATTTAATTTCATCACTCGTTGTTCCAGTTGAACCAGATGTATAAACAGGTGTTTTAGAACGAGAACAACTGGTTGTAATAATAGAAGTTCCACCTGATGCAGCAATAGTTGTAGGATTTGCCGAAATAGCAATATTCCAACTACTGTAATTATAAGAATCTATTGAGTTAGCTTCTTGGTAAATATACATGGTTCCACTTGCAGATTCACCATTAGCATACCAACCAAAATTTTGACTCTTTACAATAGTTTGAGAAGAAACAGTAGTTCCTTTTGAAGATGCAGTAGCTTCAATATATGCAACATTTGGTTCAACTTCATTTATACCACTGGAAGCATTTTCAGTTACAACATCTTCTGTAGCACCAGAAAGATATGTATAAGTAGTGATAGTTTCAGACTTGTTCCAACTTTGAGTACCATTTCCAGCAGTAGCTCTTGCAGAACCACCACTTGCAGGAATTGTAGCATTCGTAATTGTACCAGCTGTTATACTACCATATGTATAAACACCACCAGAAGTAGAACTACCAGTTTTAATATTTACTATATTCTTAGAAGCAGTAGCTGACTTAGAACTATCTCCATCATTTACAGCTTTTATAGTAACAGTATCAGTAGTTATATTAGTTCCCATACTACTATGAGTAATCGTATTTCCAGATAAACTGAATCTATTATTATCATTAATAGTCATAGAAATTGATAAACTACCACCAATGCTTCGTGTTTGATTCGGGCCAATAGCACCCGAACTATACAAAGCATTATAAGTTTCAGTATTAGTAACAGAAGCACTTACAGTCGCAGAACCACCAGCTGCTGTCAAACCACTACCGATACTTACAGTAGGAGTTCCGTAAGCAGTAATTCGAGGATTGTAATTACTATTAGTTACTTTATTTTCAGCTTGATAAATATCAACAGTTTTCTTGGCAGTTACACTACCTTCACCAGTATAAGTTACAGTAACTTGTCCAACCTTAGTTCTTGCCTTAACTGTGGTTCCAAGAGAAGAAACTGTAATTTCACTTGTTTTTGAATAAGTAACTGTACCAGCACGAGTCGAACCAGATGTATAACTAATTGTTTGCGACATATTAGAAATACTGGTCGAAGAAGTTCCACCACTTGCAGGAATATCAGATGCTAAAACAGAACCACCTGTTAAAGCACCATAAGAAGCCTTATTGGCTTCTTGATAAATAGTAATAGTTGATGATACTGTTTGACCATCAAATGTATTTGAATATTTACCAGTTACAACAATACTTCTCCTACTACCAACAGTTGTAGTTCGATTGCTTGCAGTAACCTTAGTACCAGATATAGAAAATCCAGTAGCACTTCCTGATAGAACTGGTGTAACATTATCTGTACTAACTAAATTACCATTACGATACGTTTTAAGTACAGCTGTAATAGTTGTAGTTCCACCTTTTGCGGCAATTTCAGTATTATCACTATTTAACGTTAAATCATATGTATAAGTAGATGCTTCTTGTTCAACAGTAAGAATAACTTGTTTACTGGAATCTTTTTTACACTTTCCAATAAACTTCATACTTCTTTTAGAAGTACCCTTTTGAACAGGTGATGAAATTTTAACAGTCTGATTTCCTTGAAAAGAGGGAGATTCAATATTAATTGAATCTCCACTCCCGTCATTCCATTTATTAGTGATAACACTCATAAATGATTAATTAATTTATTCAGCAGGTTCGAATGTCCATTCGTCATTAGACAGAACACTCAGAGTCTGCGCACCACCACCCTTCGGAATAGTAACAGTTGCGGTAGTTGTACCCTGCGAATTGAGATACAGATAGCTGTCACCAAGAGCCTGAGTAATCGTAATCGTTTTAACAACAGAAGCACCTTCACCCTTGATTTCAAGAGTTGCAGAACGAGCTTTAATAGTTTCGTTCTTCGGTACAACAATAGTAACATCATAAGTATATTCTCCAGTAGCACCGGGGTCACCAGTAATAGCAGTACCAGATGTAGCTGCTGTACTACCATTAACTTTAAATGATGTTACGTTTTTAATACCGAAGTTAGTTTTCCATGTAAAAGTAAGAAGTTTCGAGTTAGACTTACCAGTTACATGAATTGTTTCACCACCTTTAGCAACATTAATAGTTAAACCATCGGGAGTAATAAATTCGTCAGCAGCCTTTTCAAGAACCGTGACTGTAACTGCGTTAGTCTTTCCGACAATCTTACCGGAAACTTTAGTACTTCTATCAATACGACCAGTATAAGGATTCGCAGAATTAATCTTAATCTGTGCATTTCCAGTACCAGTTTTAGGAACCCATGATAAATAACTCGGAATAGTTGCCATTTGTTTTTTTTTGATCGATTAACTATAATAACAAACTAATTACCAAATTCCCATTCAGCTGTATCACTTGCGAAAACAGTTATGGTATCATGATAATTATTATCTTTATTTAGAATAACAAGAGTTTTATCAACAGCTAATTCTACAACAGGTTCATCTATTGGCCAAACTTTTTTACCATTAAGCCACATATCAAGAACCTGCCGACGATTACTATTAAGCATTACGACAGCTTCCGTAGCTCGTTCAAGAAGATTAAGTTGTGCCATAGTTGTAGATTAATATTAACCTTGTGGTGTTTCAAGAGCAGTTACACGACTTTCCAAAGGAGTATAATTACTCTCTAATGTACTTACTTTACCACTTAAAGTAGTAACAGTTTCTTGTAATGTATTAATAGTACTTTCAAGAGTTTCTACTTTTGTTTGTAATTGTTGAACAGTTGAAGATTCAGCCTTAGTGGCTAAACCTTCAACTACAAAAGTAATTAACTTCTGAAAAGCACCAGTTTTCGGAGGCCAGTTTAAGGCACAAAATACTTTGCGAATTACTGATTCTTTCATATCATTAAACCGTTAATTAGATTCGACATCACCAACCCTAAATATAGGATGTTTAGTACCGTCACCTTCGATTTGCATATAATCAATACCGTCCTCAAAATGAAGAGTAACAGGTACGATTAAAGATTCATCACTTTCAGTTTGAAGAGTAACATCAATTTCTTCAGTAATAAATCCAGTAGCAACAAATTTGACTTTAATAACAGTTCCCGGTATAGCAGTATAGTTAAATCCAATACTTGTTACAACAGTTCGTAAATCTTGAGGCATCCATTCACCATCAACTAATACAGAAGCAGCAGTAACTGTTTCAACTGGTGCGTTCTTTTCAGTAACAGCGAATACAAAATATTCCTTAGTTGTAGGTTGAGGAGGAGTTTCCTCTGTCATTACGACTTTAACATCAATCGGTTCTGTACTACCATCTTCTAAAACAATATCTTTTTCAGTATCGTTGTATCCGGTAGCAGTAAACTTAACACGAATAGAAGTTCCGGGTTCACCAGTATAAGCAAATCCCATTGCTCCACCTTGTAAAGTTTGTTCAACCCAACTATTATTATTCCATAAATAACCATGAACACCTGTTGTGATATTAACAGATTCCTCAGTTACAGCATGGATATAGTATTGTTTAGTAGTAGGTTCAGGCGGAACCTCTTCAAGTACAATAGTAACACTATGTTCACCAGTAGAATTAATCGTACCAGTTCCAGTGTTAGTTATATAACCAGTTTTAGAAGCTCGGAAATCAACACTTGTTCCAACTGGAGCTGTAACAGCCTCAGATTTACCAACAGTCGATTCATCATTATTAAGAGGTTTCCAATCACTTTCAGTACTGAGTTTATACTCAAACGTAACACCGTCTAAAGCAGTAGATTCAGTATTTACAGCAGTTGCATAGATAGTACCAGATTGAACTAGAACTTTATCCATTTCAACAGTAACTTCTGCGGTAGGAATTGCATAAGTTACCAGTTGTTCAACCTCTATATAACCCGACGAAACAAACCTCAAAATTCGGCTCGTATTGACATCTCCGGTGAGTTGTAGCGGCGTATCTTTTGTGACTTGACCTAATATACCACCCGTGTCCTTATCATAGACGTATGCGGCTATTTTGGCCTTTGTTTCGCTATCGACTACCGTAAGACTTACAGCACCTTGTTCAACCGGTAGAGCTGTAAGAGTAATATCACGAATTATATTCTCATCTAATGTAATACGCTCTTCGTAAGTTTCATATCCACTTGCACCAACTTGAATTAAAATATCACGCGGGTCATAAGTTTCATATGTAAGAGTACCAGTACCTTGAGCAATAACTACATTAGAAGGTTTATCAGTAAATATAATTAAAGCATTATCAGGAGTTGCATTTACAGTTAATGTCTTTTTAGTTTTAGGTGTAAGAACAACGTTAATTATCGTATTTTCAACACCTACATCGACATAAACATCTTTTGTAATGTAATTCTCTTTTTCTACAATATAATGTAAACGACTTTGAATTAAACATTCAAGACTTGCACTACCAATACCTGCTGATTCTTTACCTTCCGAATTAATCATTCGTATAGTAGAATCAACCGGAACAGCTTCAATCTTAATTGTTATATAATCTTCTTCATTTCGAGGAATACGAATCCAAAGTGTACCATCTTCAAACGTAGTAGGAATCTCGCTTGTAACTTCAATTTGATTAATACTGTTGCTACGAACATGATTATTATGTTCTACAACAATACCATAAATCTCATTAATAGCATCTACAATACGTTTGTTATCAGTAGCAAGTTCTTCAGAAGTTTTATCTTGCTTATTGATAAGCAAACCTTGAAGCTCTTGAGCTTTTTGTTTTAATTTCTCAATGTCACTTGCGGCAGTTGGTAAACCAACTTGTGCGGCAGTAACTTTATGAGGGTTATCATAATTACGAATATGAGCATTGAAATTATCTTTGTCATTCTCGTAATCTTCTTTATCAAGTTTCTTGTTTATAGCAGCCCAAACATCTTGAAACTTCTTATTAACTTCTGTAACATGATTGTTAATCCAAACATTCAACTGTTTGAACCAACCTTTAACCCTATTTTCAAGAGCATCAATATATTCTTTTTGAGGTCGAGATACAGGTTTATCCATATCGGCAGTGTTATCAACATTGCCAAGACCAACTTGTTCTTTTGTTACCTCATGAGGATTAAACTTATTATTAATATGTTCAAATAAAAGTTTTGTAAGTTGTTCAACAGGATTTAGGTCCTCAGCTGTAAGCTCACGAACATATACTTGAACATCAAGAATCTCATTAACAGCATCATTAAAATCAAAATTGGTCTTTACATTCGTCCGATAAATCCACCAAGATTTACCCTCGTGAACATAAATACCAGTAAGAGTGAATATCTGATTACTTATGATACCTTGTACTGTAATTGTATGTATAGAACGAACAATCGGTACAAGTATATAAAGATATTGTTGAGTTGATTTAACCCACGGAACTTTATATTCATAATGTCCTACATCAATATTTCGAGATTCAAACTCAGTAATTTTTGCAGAACTAATATCAGATTTTTCAGTTAGCTTAAATAGAGCACTATTATCGTAAGCAGTTACATTAGTTAAGTCTATTTCAATCCTCTCCTTTGTCCTATATAAATATAGGTGGCCGTTCTTTCGATAGTACATATATAATGTAGGAACTGTTTTAACACCAGCACCTTCACCATCTACTGTACCAATATATTCTCCGGTTTGGCCATTATAAACACTCGGATATACACCATCTTCAAGCACACCGAGCGCTACAACATTTCGAAGATTAATTACTGCCATACCAAGAACAATAACGAAATAAATACTCCAACTACAAAGTTAATAATAATAGGATGGATTTTAAGACCAGTTATTGCTTTCTTTCTTGCAGCTTGAATACCACAAGTAATGATTTGATAAGCTAATGTAATCCATAAACTCATAAACCAAGTAGCAACAGTAGCCTTAAATAAAATACCTACGACAGTAGCAATGACGAAACCAATAATAATATCGTCTTTATGTTCTGAATAATAACCACTTAAAAAAGTAGTTATTTTATTCCATATTTTCTTTATCATAATACTAATCGTATTTATTGTTATATGACGATTAATAATAATAATGGTGCAACTTGTATGGCTCGGCCTGCGGCCTCGCTCCCCGGTGGGGCAGGAGGTTGCACGCCCACTTGTCACATAACATTAGCATCATTAAGAGAATAACTCCTAACACCACAATTAATAGCATTAGGAGTTATCCTTGTGGTTACATTTTTAACAAATCAATTTCTTACTTAATGAGTGCTAATACTCCTTCAAGTGCAGTAATTGCAGTACTCTTGGTATTGTCAATAGCAATAAATTGAGTAACCTGTAAACCCTCTGTATGTAAATTAAAGGGGTGTGTGAAATCAGCACGAGAAGTAATTACATAAGTGTCATACATAACACCCTCGGTAGCTGTAAAAATATCACCATAAACACGGTCATATTCCTTGAAATTAGGATTATAACCTACACCGGCAACATCTGCTTCTTTCTCAAGTTTAGCAACTTGGTCATAAGTACCAACCGGAGTTTGATTCTCAGTACCCTCTTCAAGCGTAGCACGAAGAATACCATCAAACGTCACATAATACTCAAAACCTGCGGCGCCAGTGAACGTAACATTTGCTTCGGTAAAATCATCAATCGTGATGCTATTAGCACCAAAGCGAGCATTAATCTTAGTCAAAGTCTTTTCAACCTCAACTTTCAGACGAGCAATAATATCTGCACTTTCTTCGTCAATTCCGTTGATAGTTACGCTGGCATTATAAACTTCCAGAGGATAACCACCAAACGAATTAATAGGTTTGCACGAGATAATAACCTCAGCATCGAAACCTTGATAACCAATACCACGATTAGCTACAAGATTCGTAAACTTATACGTTTTACCAGCAGGAGCAAGATATTGTTCTTTATGTTGCTTCGACCACTTAGGATTAATCCAAACGCCGCGTTTAACCTTGCCATCACCAAGACCAAGAACAAACTGCAACATCTCATCATCCTTGACATCCGAAGCAGCTGCAACGACTTTACCAGCCGAATTAAGAAGAACAGCTTGTCCGCGAGTCAGCTTGCTAACATCATTATTAGCAAGTGTTGTCAGAAAATCATTTGCGACAATTACACTTTTCATTTTCTATTCTAAATTTGATTGTTGTTTAACAGCACTAAAACTGTCATCTTTAAGAACAAGAAGAATATCGCTAACTACACTATCTATGAAATCAGGTGTAACTTCCATATCTGACATTTGGTTAATATCAATATTAAAAAGACGGGGCTTCTTAATATATGAAATCTTAACCGCATCAACACAAAAATCATCACCATAATAAACAAACAATCTATCATCAACAAGTTCACTTATTGGATTAAGATGTCTATTTTTATTACCATAGAAGTTATTTAGAGTAGCTCGAATATTTTCGGTAGCAATTAAATCATTTTCAGAAAACTTATTTCCTACATTTACGAACTCGTCATAAGTAGTATTATAAGTAATAACAGGAATGTCTGTATCATTAACTTTTAATGCAATTTCATCTTTTGCATTAGAAGTAATAATAATACAATCTTTATAATAACGACCAATTAGATTCTCCCAATAAACATTATATTCATTAGAAAGAGTTTGATGTAATCTATCACAAGTTAAACCTGCAATTTCATACAAATCAATCTTATCTGAATCACTATCATAAAGAGAAAGAATATCTGAAATATCAATCTCATTCCCATTAACAATAATTTGTCCATTAAATTCATCACCAGTTAAGGCAATTTTAGACAAATCTATTAGATGATAATACAAATTCTTAACTTCATCATCAGGATAAACTTCATGTAAATTCTCAACAAGTCGAGTTTTACCATAAGTTAATCGAGAAGTAGAAGAAATAAGTTTTAGATAATCACCCGGAAGAATAACGAAAGCTCTATTTGGATAATCCGCATCTTGCTTATCACGTTTAAGTTTAAGCCACGGAGTTTCACGTTTTAATGATTTGATATCATCTACACGTTTTTTACTATCTTCAAGACCTTCGCCTTTATAATTAGTTTTCCTATTTGATTTAGTTTGTATATATTTAACGGCAGCTCGATTCAGCATCATATCAATAAACTGAGGAGCAATACTCCGATGTCTATTAGATGTTATCTGCTGTATTCGTTGCTCTATTTCGATGTGTAACTCTTTTACCGTTTCATACATGACTAACCTTTCAAACTACGATACTTCGCGTTCCACTCGGCAACAATACCTTTGTTGTTATCATTCGAGAAATACGAGATAGCATCATTAATATTATTACCAATAACATTTTCCGGATTAGAAGCATCGACAATGATAGAACTATTTGGAAGTTGTCGAATAATATTCATCCAAAGATAAATAGTAATCTTAGCTTTCATCCCCAGATGTTTATCATCAACAATACTAATAAACTTCTGTGGGTCACTGTCAATAAGTTCAAGAAGAACAGATTGCTTATCATCGGCAGTCATTGCCATAAATTCCGAATAATCGCCTACGCTACCTGTCGATACAACAACATTGTCGATAAGTGCGCTATTCGGATTATTAATAAGTTCTGTATATTTCTTGAGAGCATCAGTGCGAAGTTTCGTCCGAGCAGCTTTGAGTGCTTTACGCTCACTATCCGAAGTAAGATAAAATTGAATATTGACGCTCTTATTAATGTCTTCAACCTTATTAGCAACTTTGCTACTTAAAAGGCAATATCTCCAACTAATATAATCGGGAATATTAACAAAAGTAACATACTTATAAAGTTCCGTTTCATCAAGTTCCTTAATCCGTTTCAGAACAATAGCTTCAAGTTCTGAACCAGTTTCATTCTTAATCTTATCAGCTTTTTTAAGTTTACCAATAAGTTCGTCGATATTACTTTTCAGAGCAGGATTACCTAAATCTAAAACGTAAGAAGTATCGAACTCTAAGCCATGAACAGGAATCTCAAGAAGAAAATCATTTAAGTATGTAGTGATTCGTTCTTGCCAAGAACTATCAATAGGAGATACACCAACAACAGTAGGAAGAAGAACTCGCATTTCCTCACTACGGCTCAGCAATTCATTAACAGGACGAATAGCAGAACCAAGACGAAGAAAATCAGTTTTGAAAGCATCTTTATTCCGAAGTTCAAAAGAAGAAGGATTGTTCCTCCATTCAATACGAACTGAACGATTAACTTTAATCATATTTTTAACATTTTAAGTTATTCAATCTTTTATATGTTAATGAGTAGTAATAACCTTTCGATTATCACTACTCAAATTGGGTGTTTAGTTCAGAGCTAAATCAAGCCAGAACGAAGTAGTAGGATTATCAATATTGATACCCTGCGAACCAAGAACTTCATAAGAAGCAATATCCTTCGTATCCGACAGTTGAGTACCACTTGCAAGTCCCCACGAAGCAGGCAGTTCAGCCATACCTTTATAGACACCTACTTTATACTCACGACCCTCTTCACAAACAAACTTAATATTACGCTCACCATTCGAACCCATAGTATGGTCAAGGAATACAGCACTATAAGAAGTAATAGGCAGACCTTGATACATATTACCGGCTTCACGGTCACGACGAGCACGAATACCGTGGTCGAACATATCAACAATCTTAACAGTAAGAATCTTACCATTAAACATCTTATAACGGTTAAAATACTTACCATAAGACATCATCTCACCATCACTCTTAATCTCATTATCACCAAGAGTTACAAAGTAATTCTTAAGACGAGCATCATAGTAGATAGCATCATTGAACATTCGTGCGAAACCTTTACCGCAATAAAGAACAAGTTCCTCAACGGTAGAATCAATACGATTGTCAAAGATACGAGTGATGATACGGTCGAAACGATTAAGTGTCAGAACAGAATACGTTTCATAATTACCAACGGCCTTGAGAATATCAAGAACACCAGCACCACGAGGAATTGCCTCACCAGTCTTTTCATCCTTTAAGTGGATAATACCATTCGAATCGCGATTGTACTCCGAGAACCACAAGTCCTCTTCGAGCATCTCGCGTCGCATGATTTCCCACATCTTCATTTCATAGGGCATCCAAAGACTACGCTCACCACCGGATGCAGTATCAAACGCAATATTAACAACCTTATTACCCATGTTACCAGCAATCTCTTTCGAGAAACGATAGTAACCATACTGATTGGTTGCCTTGCTGAACGACTGGTTATTCGAGCGGTTTCCATCAGACTTGCTACCCGGAATAGTCGAAGCACCTAATGCCCAAATAGCACCACTAATAAAGTCTTTTGCAACAGCATCAGCCGATATAGGAGCACCCGACATATTGGTAAAACGATAAACGTATCCACCAGTCGAAGTAGCAATACCCTCATTCTGAATACGCCATTGCATACCAGAAGGAGCAATAGCCGTGTGCTGATAAATAAACCAATTATCCTCCATTTCAACCTCAACAGTTCCATAAGGCTGAATAGCAGCTTTATCAGATACCAGCTTTTTCAGACGAGAAGTAACACGCTGACGAGGAGCAATTTCCCAAGTATATTGAGTATCACCACCATTCAGCTTAACTTTTGTTGTAACAGCACCCTGACCCTCAGTAAGAGTAAGAAGAGGATACTTGTCACTATCCTTACCCCAAAGATAAGTAAGATTACGATTAAGTTTAACAGGGTCAATCAAATCAAAATTCAGAAGCATATTAGCATCTGTATATTGATTCGAGTCAAATTTTACAGTTCCAATTTCACGCATTGTAAATTAGATTTTTGGTTAAGTTATTATTATAAGGCAAGAACATTTGCTTTATTTAATAGGTAAAACAATTTTATCATCCTTTGCAGTCTTTTGAACTCTGGGATTACCATTGTTTTTACCAGTCTTACTTGCTAATGAACGAAGACGTTTAACTTCTTTTTTAGCAAGTTCAGCTTTAATCAGTTGGTCAACTCCACCATCAAGATTCATAATGAATCGCATAGCCAATTCAGCAGGAT
>ERZ780010.25-NODE-25-length-49505-cov-6.52882_pt1 | contig 49505 bp, 58 predicted proteins | sample MGYA00511871_ERZ780010 | MGnify/ENA primary metagenome ERZ780010 (study PRJEB29588, sample SAMEA2162138) | human gut metagenome | biome: human gut; feature: human-associated habitat; material: faeces | place: Denmark | collected 2008/2010 ... | reverse complement strand
GTAGGGAGACGGTGTGCCTTGGTCTCCTAGGAATCCGAGGGTGCAAAGTCTGTTTCCCACTGGCACCCTGATATGCGTAACTCGTTGATACTCTAAGCAATCCGCTTCCATACTTCGCATAATACATATAATGCAAAATCGGCAAATGGTAATCCTACTAATCCGATAGGGATTGAAATTGAAGGTGCTGGAGAAGGCAGAAAAGGGGCAGGGTCTTGCCCTCAAATTGTTCAACTCTGGACGGGTTAAGTATCAACAACATGTGAAGCATACCCATGCGGGTATAGGTATCCTTCCCTTCATTAATAGTCAAATATCGGACTAAAAGTTTTACAATTTTGTAAAGCCCCTATATCTGGTATGTCAAATTGTCACGCCCCTATATCTTGCGTACCTGTAGAAGTGCAATCGGCAGGCGGCCAGTCCCTGCGGTTTTGCCGTCAGATAGTCAAATATCGGACTATCTATCTTCAAAAGATTGTAGACCAAACTTAAAAGTTAGACCAGACTTAAAAGTTAGATTGGACTTATAAAGTTAGTCCAAACTTAAAAGTTAGGCTGGACTTATAAAGTTAGTCCAAACTTAAAAGTTAGGCTGGACTTATAAAGTTAGACGGCACTTACAAGGGAGGAATGTTTAAGAATCCTTAATAGTTATGAATCCTTAACTATCTTGAACCCGTTGAACCCGTTGAACCCGTTGAACCCGCTATCCCACCACAACAAACCTTCCCGATTGCCCGTTGAACCCGTTGAAGCCGTTGAAGCCGCTATCCCACCACAACAAACCGATTGCCCGATTGCCCGATTGCCCGATTGCATAAATGCAAATGTTCCATGTGGAACATTTAACCATTTACAATGCCAAAAGAAGCCAAAAGAATACAAAAGAATGCCCTACACTATATATAAAAGGGGGAACCGGGGGAACCGGGGGACGGGTGACGGTACAAAAGAGTACACGGCTTCCTTTATCATCTAACCGTCAACGATTTACGATTTTGTCATACAAAACAAAAAACAATTTGACAAGGTAAGAAAATCTGCTAAAGTGGAATCATCAACGGGGGACAACCCTTAGAAACAATAGAAAGAAATAAAACAATGAGCAATCAGATTAACTTAAATGGCGGTGAAACTCTCACATGGGCAATCTACGAAAACGGTTCCGGAATCTTGTCACTCGTGCTTTTCGCCGAAACAATCACACACGCCCGCCCTGTGGCCGCCGTGTTTGACATTTTCCCCTGGGACGTTAAACCGTCCCTTGCGGACTTGGACATGATTGACATGTGGCAGGGCGTTAACTATGACGTTGCGGACATCCACCAGTTTTTGAGGCACGAGGCGGGCCGTCCGGTTGCACATACCACCGTTATCTATCCCACCGGAGAAGTTGATACAATCATGGAAATTGAGCGCATGGGATACAACGCCCGCAAGGCCTTCAACATTGCGGATGAATAACTTACGATTTTGTCATACAAAACAAAAAACTAGTTGACAAGGTAAGAAAATCTGCTAAAGTGGAATCATCAACGGGGGAACAACCCGGAACAATAAAAGAAACACAACCGAAAGAAAGGAACCAGAACAATGAAGAATCAGATTATTGAATTGCCCGCCACCACATTCACGGGCCTTGCTAACCACTTCAAGGGTTTGCACCCGGAAGGAATCAAAGGGGCCGTAGACGTACATTCTCCGGACTATTATGAAGGGGCGAAACGGTTTGCCTATATTGCAGGAGATAGTGACGGCGGGCGCGTCTTCGCCGTGTGGGCAATCCTTCCCACTGGCGAGATTGCCACCCTAGTCAAAAACCCGGGTGCCGTAGTCCCACTGGATGACGTTTTCGGCTCTATCCGTCAGCAGGGCGGCAAGTGGCTTTTCGCACTTTCAACTGATAAGCTCGTAGAGTTGTATTCCTCATACGGATATGTTCCCGTTGCATGGCTACAGTGGGACAACTCGCAGGCCCCTGAATCATGGGACTATGACAGATACGGCCGCCCTAGTCCTGCCTTTTTCGTCCACCGCTACTATCTGACGCCCGCAGAATGTGAGACCTATGGGGCAGGGCGGCACATGGTACCCACCTATGATGACGGGTTAAGTCTGGTTCTCAAACTGGTGAGCCGGGTATAATCCCCCCCCTTGAAAAGTTACGCTACCCTATAAAATCAAAAACCAAAAAACAACAATAGAAAGAAATAAGACAATGAGCATATATACAGAACACGCAAAAAGATTCCTTGAAAATTGCGGAATCAGAATCACCGGAAAGTATAAGGGAAGATATGTCCCCTTGTGGGATACAGAGCCGCATAGTACATGGGAAATTGTCCTGCGGCGGGAAGACAGGCAAAAGGGCGAAAGGCAAGCAATCTTTATCACGTTCTTCCAGTCCCATGCCAACCAGCACAAGACGCCCACCGCCTATGACGTACTTGCTTGTCTGTGTAAATCCGATTGTGGCTCATACCAAGATTTCTGTATAGATATGGGATTGCCCAGATATGACGAGGAAACGGGGGATTATGACATGGTTTCCTATAGCAAGTACACGGGCGCATGTCACGAGTACGCAGAACTTAAAACCTTCTTCACCCGGCCGGGTGAATGGGAAGAGCTGGAAGAGATTTATTGAACCCTGAAAAGATACGCCGCTCTATAAAATAAAACAATAGAAAGAAAACTAAACCATGAAAGACATATCAGAATTACATATCAGAAAAGAAATAAAAGTAGAAGGCAACGGAAAAGTTCACCTCGCCATTGAAAGCTTTAATTCCTTGCACCGAAAAGAGTATACCCTTTCCCCCGCCATGTGGGCGGCTTCGGAAGTACTACAGGACAAGACGGCCAAGCCGGGAAGTATGTACCTGAAAGATACGTTTTCTATCTATCGGATTGGTGCTTATGACGTTATGATAATTTCATCCGTGGATGAATCTCCGTATTTAACCCTTGAAAGATTATCGCTAGCGGAAAAGATAGCATGGTTCCCTTTCGGCATTGAAAACGTCCAACAGGTAGAAGATACCCGGCATTCTAATTCACAACATGTATCTTATTTGCGTATCATTCAATGAATATGAAACCCGTTAAAGCTGAATAACTACGCCGCCCTACAATATCCAACCAACAATAAAACAATAGAAAGAAATAAAACCATGAATGAAGACGAAAAGAAAACGGCAATCGATATTTTAGCCGCCCATATCCGGGAAACACGCCCCTACCTTTTCCAGTTGTCCGCACGCCATGATGAAGAGCTAGGACTAATCGCCGCACTAGCAACGGAAACGGGAAGCAAGGCAAGCCTACTTGTCAGGTGCCGGGAATCTGGGGAAATGCGGACAATAGACATTGAAAGCTATCGCCCCTGTGAAATGGTAGTCAGCCGTGCCTTTATTTCAGACCCACTATGCCTTGCCCTTGAAGATGCGGGCGTGTGCATTGTGGAAGAAAAGGCTACAGTATGACGGATGAACTGCTAATAAATAGAAAAGATGAACAATACAACTCAAAAACTCAAAACAGAAATAGAGAGCATACTCTCTCAAAAGCTTCCGGGAATATCTCCCACTGTGCAAGCCTATTATGGGGCAGGCATATATGATACATTGTTAGTTGCCCGTATCCCTAAAGGCACACCTGCGGAAGTAGTTGAAGACATTAGCGAGGATATGCTTTTAGCGGCAGAAACTTTAAAGTTATGCAACCACTTGTGCCGGGAAGAAATAGAAGAAGCCGGGGAAATTGTGCTGAATCTCCTACTGGATATGCTCAAAGATGATGCACAATCCCCTGCTCAATAATGAGTTACACCATTGAATAATTACACCGCCCTAAAAAAGTATTTGACAAGATAAGAAAATCTGCTAAACTAAAATCATCCAGCGGGGGACAAGCCCCCGCATAACCTCAAACCTAAACAACACTATATCATGAACACTCAAATTGAACTGAAAGACAACGAAATCCCGGCATGGGCATTCTACGAAAACGGTGACGGCCTTCTGTCCCTTATCTTCTTCGCTAAGTCATCCTCGCATGCACGCCCCATTGCCGCCCTGCTTAACATATATCCCTGGGACGCCCTGCCCGCAATAGATGATTCTGACATTGTGCGCTTGTGGCAGGCGGTGAATGAAAGGGAGTTAGGAGATTGGTGTACCTATGACGCAAAGGAAATTAACCAGTATCTGGAACAACGGTTCTGCCAGCCAGTAGCTAAAGCTTCGCATGCTCAATTATTCCCGCTTCCCATTGAATAACTACGCCGCCCTACAATATCCAACCAACAACAAAACAATAGAAAGCAACCATATTATGAAGACTACAACTAAACCGGAAGTGCTTAAAGTATCAGACTATGCCCTTATCCATGACATTCCAGAATGGGCAATCTATCCCCTTGAATATGGAGAAGGCAAGGAAGATATGAGAGATGAAGACCTTGAAAACATTGAAGAGTGGGAAAAAGATTATTTCCTAGTTTGCCCTGTGGACGACCAGCCGGAAGCACATTTCACCAGCACGCCCGCCTTTGGCTTGCCCTGTGACTGTGTAAAATACTATGTCCTGCCCCGCTACATGGGTGCCGTCTTGTCATGGATAAATCCGGGTTGCCGGATGACTAACTGCTACCTTGAACTCAGGCTTACGGACGGTAGCCGGGTAAAGGTGTACCTGAAAGGAAATCAAACCCTGCGTAGTACTATCCGCAACCTGATTGGCTTGGTAGAAATGGGGCATACTTTCACCAATATGAACGGCCACAATGTATCCCCCCGTCCCCGTGATATCGTTAACTTCTGGGTTCGGACGATGCACGGCCAAACGCTGGCAACTGGAAGAATATAAACCATTTGCGGCACGTTCCGGGGAATCAAAATTGTTCCACATGGAACATTTAAACCCCGGAATCCCCGGAACCCGTCAAATAACTCTAACCAAATAGAAAGAAAAAGTAGAAAGACAAAGGAATAATTCCCGCCCCCGGAATGCGGGGGATATCGGGTGCAACGGGTTCCGGGGATTCCGGGGTTTAACAATAAACCAATCATAAATTACAGACCGTGAATAACTACGCCGCTCTATAAAAAAGTATTTGACAAGATAAGAAAATCTGCTAAACTGAAATCATCCAGCGGGGGGGACAAGCCCCGCAACAATAAACCAAACAACAATAAACTAATAGAAAGAATAAAATAATGAATACTACATCCGCAAACCTCAACAGTGCCGCCGCCATTAATGCCCTTACTGAACGGGCAAATGCCGCTATCGATGCCGCCGTAGACAAGGTGCGTGACGACCTCATGAAGAATAATCAGAATGACTATGTCATCCCGGTGAAAAACATGGGGCATAACCTGAAACAGGTTGTCCGAGATAATGCCGCCTACGGTCTGGCCGCCCTTATTACTCACCGCATGCTGGCACTAGTGGCCGAACGCCTCCGCCAGTTTGAAGGCAAGGTCTATAACGTCCGAGTAGAACGGATGATGAATGACTGTCTGGCCGCCGCAATCGAACAAAGCGTTGATGCGGACATTAAAATCCGAGCCTATATAGATAGAAGTCACTACTCATGGTCGAAAGTGGTGTTTCATCATATCCTCCCCGGCATGTATGATGCCGTGAATATTTCCTTTAACTTTGACGTCAATGAGCTGACGCAGGGGCAGAAGCGGATTGTCACCGGGAGGGACATGGAGAAATTCATTGAAGGAATCTTCAATGATATGGTTCGCCTTGATACCAAGCTTCAAGAAATTGAGGATTCAAACTACCGCATTTGCAATTCCGACTACGTGTGCGCCTATTTTACACAAGCCGTTAAAGTGGAAGAGCAAGTGGAGAGCTTGAAGCAAGGCCTTAAAAACCTGACTGGTGCACAATACTATCGCTTCGACTATAACCACACAACCGTTTCCACCCTTCCCTCATACAGGGCATAGCCTAAACCCGCCCCAGCTACCCTATTTATTAGAACCCTCAAATAACTCTAACCAAATAACAAAACACCATGAGAACCTACATTGAAAAATTAGGCAAGGAATACATTGAAGGCAGAAAAGAAAGTGGCAAGTCTCCCTTGCGGACCGGATTATACGGAGAGCGTTTGCGCTCCATGTCATGGAAGCGCACCCGACTTTTCTCCTATCAAACGCACGTTGCCACCATCGACCGCCAAGGTAAAGTACTGTATATTACGACCAAAGAATATTCACAAACCACTACCCGGCAAATGCGGGATATTGAATGGCTCGCAAGATGCAACGGCTTTCATATCGTACCTACCGAACGCGTTGAAGATTATGCACATATCCTTGAAGGATAGTATCATACATATTAAAGTAAAAACCTGATAGAGTATTATCTTTTCCCTTAGAACCGACAAAGAACACTACAAAATTATGACTGCATTTGACATTGATATTAAGGGCAGGAAACGTGATGAACTTTCCCGCACGGAATGGCTTAAACTCACAAATCAAATCAATAAACTTCAACCTGCAATCTTTTCTTTTAAGGCTGGTGTAATATCCCATAGGATAGACAGGCCTTCCGAGTGGGATGGAGAAGGCACGGTGTATGTTAAGCCGTACATGCGGCCCTACGCAATCGAACTGGAACGCACACACAATGGTGCGTGCATTGTCCGGCTCCACAAGTTGAAGTGGAATGGCACGGTGTGGAAACTTGCGGAAACGGCGGCTCTGACTGTAGGGGATGCTATAGAACTGGCAAAGCACTTTATTGCGGTGGTTAATCAGAACTGGCAGGAAGTGGGGTTGCGTATTGCGCAGGAAGCGGGGGCGGTGGACTTCATGGTTGATGGTAGCCTCACCTATATGCGCTTCCGATTCCTCACACCTGATAAGGAATCCATGAATAAACTTAACTCCATAAAGGTTCGCAAGCTGGCAGAACGTTTCTTCCTCCCCTGCATGGTGAAGTTTACGAGCAACAAATGGCACGATGAATTGAATCTGGAAACCGTGAAGCTCGTACTCCGTTGAACCCTTAGAACTCTCACATAGCTCTATAGTATGACCTCCGAAAAAGAATCTAACGTCGTCATCCTCCGCAAGAACTGTCTCCACCACATCGGGCGAGCCGATAGGCTTCATGCCTTGTGGAGCATCGTGGAGCACCTCCATTCGGTAGTGGACATTGTTGCCCTCGTAAGTGCACTGGTTTGTTTAGGATACCTCCTTGCCACTGGTGAACTTCTCGTATCGTACCTTACATGGTGTGTCATCATCACGGGCTGGTTTGTCTTCCAGCTACTGGTAGAGTGGGGCATTGACATCATACGCCGACGCCTAAAGCGGCACCAGCTGGAGGCAAATCGCCTCGCCCGTTGCCTTGAAGACATGGGATTCACTCGACCTATCTTCTAATTAGAAACCTCAAAGCACGCTAGAAATTATTATGGAGAATTTTGACCTAATACTTAGCCAAGCAGAAACCACAACTGGAAGGAAGCCGTACCCCGATAAGCCGAAAGAGCAGGACCCTCTTGCAATCAGCTTCAAAATATCTAGTCGGAAAAAGCGGATGCTACTTTGTCTTCAACAAACAATATCATCAAAGACTGGAGAAAACATCTTCCCGGTACGAACCTATAGGTTGCCCTACTCTATGGTTGTCAAGGATATATACATTTATCTGTGCGGGTATGACCCGGATAACGTGACCTTCGTAATCGCTCGTGACGGCATCTTCCTTTACCTTGAATCCAGTGAGGACGGGTACCCAACTATTCGCTGGAAACTGGATATTTAGAAACCATAAATCGCTCTACAAAAACAAAACAGATATGAAACCTATCGCACTCGCTCAACAAATCATGCTCCTTCATTCTTGGACTAGCAATAATGAGGGAAGCACCGGGGAACTTTGGGATACTATTATCCTTCCCTCCAAGACTAAATCTGAACTCTATATTCCCCGGTATCCGGAGGCTGACAATCTCCAATCCGTGCGGACTAAGTTCCTGATTGAAGCCTTCGGAATCAGCAAGGTAATCATGACAGATACCCACTTCATCATCCGCACACTTTATGACCCGAAGGCATATGGGGACCACACGGTGCGCATCCTCCGGCTAAACGCGCCAGAGACGCGGCGAGGCAAGGATTGCATGTATGCCACGGAAATTTATTTCGTAGGACATCGCGCCGTTCGATATAGCGAAACCCTTTACGATGCTATGTTTAAGGCCCGCCCCTCGCTAGTCCTCGCCACCAAGATGGCCTTCCCCCTATCAATCGAAGGCACTCCGATTTTGACGATGGCTCCCGACGACATGCGGCTGAACATGGGGACCCTGACCAATGAGGAAATCCTCTCACTCCACAAAGGTTCCTTCCAATGCAATCTAAGAGTTTAACCCAACAATTTCTTGCACTCCTTCGGGTTTCCCGTTTAACTCGGAAGATAATGCAGGAACAAAAAGAACAATACGAACGAAATCCGAAAAGTTATAACCACTACTATCAAGAATATGTTAGAACCCAAAGACTATCAAAAATATATCGACGAGGACATCAACCCCGGTGACTACATTGTCAGAGAACTGGGTGGAGAGTATTACGTGGGGATGGTAGTCGAGCTTTCCCCGAACTTCTACAGATACAAAGTCTTAAATGCTTTCCCTCCGGGCGAGGGGGTTGTCCGTCATGAAGAAGCAATCAAATGTTACCCTACACCTCTTCGGAAGTTTAAGGAGGGGGACGAGGTAATTTGTAGAGAACATATAGGTAAATGGACTGTAATGGAGGACGAGAAGGATTCCGTTCTTGTAGGTATTAAGGATAAATGTACAGGTACTATCAAAGCAGTAACCCCTGCCTCCCTTCTTCTCATTAAACCAATAGACCTGCATTATCGGTTCAGAGTTATCGACGGAGCTATTTGGGACTTCAAGAAGAACAAGTCCTTACGCGTCGACCCTCCATGTGAGGGAACAACCGAAATGGAACGTCTCTGCAATCTTCTGAATGAAATAGATAAAGACGAAAAGAAAGAGCTTGACAAGTAATAAAACCCAGATACTATTATCCCCACATGAATACCACAGAACCAAACGAATTGAGCCTCGATAATATTCAGGAAGAGGTAGCCCGCATTCTCGCTGAACCAAAGTCTATCATGTTGAAGGAAAGACTGCAACGGGAGTGGGATGCAGTCCCTGCCTTCAACCTGCCCATCGACGCGCCCGCGGAGGCGGTTGCCGAGAAAGCTCTTGAACTGGGGGACTACGCCGCCAACATCTTTGATATTGAACCCCCGCCGCTGGCAGGAGTTCAGTTCATCATGGCAGAAGTCGCCGAGAACCTCGTCACTGTGAAGGAATACATTGCCTTTATGCAGGAGCTTGAGAACCCCGGCAAGGCGTGCAATGTCTTTACAGATTCCCACGTCATGATTAAGGCACTCGTCCTCTTCATGGCCATTCACCTCTTGGTAGCGTATGCCAGTCAGAACGACCCGGACCGCATTGATGAAGAGAAGGGAGGCATCTCCGCATTCCGTCTCTTCTCCGTGACGAGCAACGTAATTTCCATGAACCTGATGGAACAGTCTACTCTTACCTTCGTAGATAAGTCGGAGCTTGCCGAGAAGGAAGCCAACGCCCGTAAAATTATTCTGCCTCACGAAGCATAAAGCAATGGAAATGACTAGTGAACAGGAGAAATATCGTAAACTTGTACGGAAAATTATTCGGACAATCTGTAAGAACTTAGTGAAGAAAGCTAGCGAGTATAACACAGTCCCTTTGAGGATGGAGTATGTTACCTTATTGGAGTTTGTACTTATGCCGCCTTCAGATTGTCACAAGATAGTAGAGAAAGAACTTGACAATCTCATTAGCGAAGGTATTATACCCGTCAGAAAGGAAGACGACAATGGAGATAGGTAATCCTAAAAACATGAGCGTGATGGAGTTGGAAGAAGTGATTGCTATCTTCAATAGCTCCTACTACAAAGAGGGGAAAACCCTTCTCCCTGACACGGTTTACGATACGCTGGTTGAAGAACTGCGTTCCCGTTCCCCGGAATCCAAGGAACTCGATAGTCTTGGGGACGACGTACAACGGGGAGCCAAGACCTTCCGGCATCCCAATCCCGTCCTGTCTCTCGCCAAGATTCATGAGGGCAAGGACGGAATTGGTATGGACCAGCTTCGCGGCTGGATTGCCGGACGTGACGTCGTGGTTGAACCGAAGTACGATGGCCTCACCCTCGTTCTGTACATTGAAAAGGGGCGGCTCGTCAAGGCCGTTACCCGTGGCAACGGAACCGAGGGGGAAGTAATCCCCCTTGATAAGGTTCTCTACATGGCCCCGCCAAGTTATGGCAATTACACGGGAGCTATCCGTGGGGAAGTGGTTGTGGCTAAGAGCAACGAAGGGCAGGTGGAAAGCATGGGGTACTCCAACCTCCGCGCCTGTGCCGTTGGTCAACTCCGCAACAATAAGCTCAAGTGGTCTGACTGGCTCATTACCTTCATCCCGTTCGATGCAAGTCCCTTCCCGGAAGGTGTTGAATCCCGCATGGAACTGCATGAGTGGCTGATGGAAATGTTTGACCTCGTAACTCTCCCCAACGTCTGGCCGGAAGGCGAAGCCCTGACGGATGAATATATCCGTGGCATGGTTCAGTACCTGCGGGAAGACAATGCCTATCCCACTGATGGTATTGTGTTTAAGTTGAACCAGAAGAATGCTATTGCCGCGGCGGGAGAGGCTACTGCCCATCACCCGAAGGATGCTGTAGCCTTTAAGTTCAACCCGCAGGGAGTAGAGACTACCCTCCGAGATGTCATTTGGCAAGTAGGCAGAACCGGAGTTCTTACCCCGGTTGCTGTCTTCGATACGGTGAAGATTGGTGGAACCAATGTATCCCGTGCCACCCTCTCCAACGTGGCTAATGCGGCCTCCTTCCACATTGGGGATACCGTGGAGGTGATTAAGGCAGGGGAGATTATTCCGTACATCCGCAAGGTTCGCGGCTGTGGCAATACGGTTTCCGTTGTCCCTCTGACCTGTCCCTGTTGCGGCTCCACGTTATCCTCTAGTGACCTCAACATCTTCTGTACCAATCCGTTGTGCAGGGATAAGGTAGCGGCCAAGCTGGAATACGCATGTGGTAAGAACGCACTGGACATTGATGGCATGGGACTTGTATTCTCACGTATGATTGCAGACAAACTGCTCGCCGGGGAGAATGATGTAGAGCCTCCGACCGCAGAAACTGCTTACCTCCACCACCCGTTCCTGCTTCTCATGTCCGGCACGATGGACAATCTCATCAACGGAATCCCCGGAACCCAAGGGTACAGAGGATTCCTTGAAATCGTGGAGGAACGGAAGCACCATGCAACATTATCCCAATGGATTACTGCAATGGAGATTCCCCATGTCGGTTGCACCCGTGCGGAAAGTCTCTCCTATGCTTACCCCAATCTCTACGCTTTCCTCACTCTCTTCCCCGAAGATTTAAGGAACAAGCGTCATGCGGAGTTCGGCCCCCTGATGACCGAGGCAATTCTGAATTACATGGAGACCGTGCCAACGTGGAACGAGATGACGGCAATGGTTATGACAGGAGATATTCCCAATGCCGAGGGCAATGTTCCCAAGAGCACCGCGTTGCGGGGAGTGAACTTCGTCATCACGGGAACCCTGTCCCAGCCTCGCCATGTATATAACCTGCTCGTTCAGGACATGGGAGGCACGGTCAAGGAGAACGTGTCGAGGAAGACCAACTACCTAGTCGTCGGTAAGGAACCGGGGGAGCACAAGCAAAAGATTGCGAGGCTCCACAAGATTCCTTCAATTACAGAAGAAGAATTCATGCAAATGATTAACCCTTCAATTACGAATGAAGAAAATTCCTAACGAATTTACACGCAACCCCTTCGTATGTCGGCTCATCTTTCGTGAAGCTGGCGTTGCCATCTATGAGCTAACCCATAAAGGAAGCGGGAAGGTAAACAATTATGAGGTTGTCATCATCCGTCAGCACAAAGCGGACAATGATTTCATCAAGGTTAAAGCCGGAGATGAATACCTCCCCAGCACCAGTGAGTGGGGCCAGTATGGATGGACATTCCCCACTCTTGAACTCGCAAACTACAAAGCCAAACATTTAATTCATGAACGTTCTATGGATAAATCAGGAAGTCACACTTCCGCTAACTAAATCAGTAATAGATAAACAGGTTGAGGCCGCAGAGATAATGGGCCGTGTCTGCTATAAAAGCGAACCGAAGGGCGACCCCATTGCGTTTCTCTCCCGTATCATTAACCGCGGACATGAAAGTGTCATCGAGCATATCAATATTCCCGCAGTCCTCCTGACGGACAGGGCAGTTACCCACCAGCTTGTCCGTCATCGTCACATGAGCGTGAGCATGGAGAGCCAGAGGTTCGTCAACTACTCCCGGAAGGGAACCATTTGCTTCACTCGTCCGCAGTTCTTTAGCGACGAGAAGGTTGACCCGAAGACCATTGAAGAGTTTAAGGATACCTGCCAGAACCTTGCGGAGAAGTACGTGGAACTTGTCCAAGGAGGACTGCCTCCCGAAGAAGCGCGGGGATTGCTTCCGAACTGTACGGCTACGGTGATTGGCGTGACTGCTAACCTCCGCGAGTGGAGGCACATCTTCCGTATGCGACTAGACGGTGCGGCCCAGCCGCAAATCCGTGCGCTCCTTCTGGCCCTCCGGCAAAAGATGGAATTGAAGTATGACCTCGCATGGGCATTCAAGGCCATCCCAGTTGATGCTAACCGACTTCATTCCGTTCCCGAAATATGAGCCGTATCAGTCTCAAGAAGTATCGGGAACAGATGGAAGCCGATATGAAGGCCAATCGCCTAAAGCGTCGAAGAGGAAAGTTCAAGTGCAAGAAATATAAAGGAAAATTTTACTGGTATCGAGATAGCCCCGCGGAGCAAAGGAAGTTCTTGAGGGAGACAAAAGCTAACAAGCTTCGGTCTCGCATCATGCCTGAACATAAGCAACTTATCCATGCCTCTCTCCGGTCGAAGAAACAACTGACCGAGGAACAACTAACCTATGGTCGCATCCTTGCGTCCAATAAAATATCTACTGGTGCAGTTGGAGAAACTACCCCAGATGAAACCCCTAGCTGGATTAAGGAGGACAACTCCTTTTTCTTCCAGTTCAAATTTCATGGCTATTTCATCAAAGGTGAAGTCCCCGTGGCTCTTGTTGGAAGTTCCTCTGCGGCTCTGGAAATATGCAGGAAGGCGTACAAGTTCGCACGGAGAATTACAAGGAAGTGGACAGTCAAAGAAGGATGTTTAACTCTACCCTCTCCCCGCCTCTTCGTCATAGCCAAGATGTCTATTCGCAAATATATCAACAAACAAATTTACAAGCACCTCACCAAATAGTATGCACGCTCACGAAGCAATCAACGCAATCGTTTCAACCAAGGTAAACTCACAGGCTTTCCCTGACCTGCCGGAAGGAAAGGAATCCATGAACGATGCCGTCAACCACCCGAAGCATTACACCTCCCACCCCAGCGGAATCGAGACCATAGAAATTACTGGCAAGCTTCCCTTCGCGTTAGGGAATGCCGTCAAGTATTTGATGCGGTCACAGTACAAGAAGAACCGTATTGAAGACCTCAAGAAAGCACGATGGTATTTGGAGTACCACGCTAAGCACTGGTCCAAGGTGTTCGAAACGTTTGACCTTTACCTTATCCTTGAACAGTTCAGGCGTACAGTCATGAGCCATAGCTACCAACGTAGCCCCGAAGATTCCATTCTGGTACGGCTCTTCTATATCTGGGCGCATGATAAGTTGGTCGAGGTAAACCCCGCATCGGAATTGCAACGATGTATCGGTGAGATTACCCAGCTGATAGAATCTCTTGAAGCTCGACAGAACTAAAACAAAAACCCCGGAAGATTCCTTCCGGGGTTTTCGCTTAGAACCCAAACAACTTACAGTCCAAACAGAATGATGTCGTTGCGGATTCTTTATACCATGCAGTACCTATGATGTCAATACCTAACTGACAGGAACTTCGTTTTCTCAATGCTCGCCATCAGTTCGGCGAGCTTTTTCTTTTTGGTTTCGAGTTGTTGTTCGAGCCTCTCTATCTCTTTGACGTAATCGTGGCACGCATGCTTGGCCGCGTCCTGATAGGTGAGGAAGACAGTGTGGTTGAGATAGCCATTATCTATGGTTCTGAATCGGTGGTTGATGTATTCGATTCTGACACGAGAAACGAAACATTCGAAGGCGACATCAGATACTTCAACGGCTCTCACTGTGGGCATGCCACCGCAATGTACGTTAATGTACACCGTGCATCCCTTATAAAGGGGGAGCTTGTTAGCTTCTTCTGCTGTGAATATTGAGTTCATACGGAGGGAAGTATGTATCAACTTGAAATAATGTCAAGGACTATTTTAGCCAGCAGTCAGATTCAATATCGAAGTGAGCCTTTACTGATAGGTCGCAACCACATAAGGTACAATAGAGAGGGGCCGCCCCATTAGTCAGGTCAGCAAGCCCGGAAATTTTTTCCTTGAGGAATTTGCGGCCAGCTCCTTCGGCACCGCAGGTAGCGCACCCCTGCTTCTCTAAATCCGGGGGAGGCGTAGAGGTAGCATAAGGACAGGAGGCGCAGATAGCATAGCGGCGGCGAGCTTCTGCCTCATCTACAAACCTGTGACCCCGTCGATACCAGAGAACCATAGTACCGAAGAAGGCCAATATCTTCTTGGCACTCATGGGTTCATACTCCTTCCATTCAATTCCCTTATCACCGCAGGTGGTACAGTATTGGGGAGGGAGAGAAGCGCAAAGCTCTGATTCAAAGAGCGCAACTTGAAAGGGTTCTCCGTTATTCATGAAGAGACGTGCGACGGATTTGCGGAGTTGTTCCAGTGAACCCGCGGAAACCTTGGTTCCCTTGAGCCTGACACTCATGGATTCAGGGACAATAAACTTCCAGCCTCCCGGAGGGGTGGCCATAATATGATTGGGTACTATACGAAAAGAGGGCATGGGAGAATTATATCTCCCATGCCCCCGAAGGTCAAGGATATAAACAGAGGACTACTGCTTCATCCGATTATGAATTTCCTCCGCACTCAATGCCCCATCAATCTGAATGCTACCCTTCCTCATGAGGTTGATAATGAGTTTCTTCTGCTCTTCGATTAGGCGTTTGCCCTCGTCCGTGGTATTAGACTTCTGCAATTCGCGGTTGAGTTTCGCGATAGCCTCACGTCCTGCTTGCGGGCTAATGATGTAGGGCATGATGCCTTTCATGGCCGCGCCGTAGGTCTTGGCACTCATACCGGAACTCTCAATCGCGGAAGCCAGAACTTCCTTCCGCAGAGCGGGGTCAAGCATGTTTGTAATTTCCGTAACAAACCGGACACTATTGACTAGCTTGGTGAAATTCTTCACGGCATCCGCGGTTTCCACGGCTTCCATAGATTCCACATCCACCCCGGATTCCATTCTCTTGTAGAAGTCCGGACGAAGAACGCTCATTCGCTTTGACTTAGTGACTGCCGCGTTGGCATTCTTTAACCCGGCGGCAAGGGCTTCGGTCAAATCCTTCGGACGACGGAGGCCCGCACCCAAGGACTGTAACCCGTATGCCGCGGTACTCATGTCAGGTGTATCGCTAAACGCTTGTTTACCTGACTTGACTGCCCAGCCGTAGAAGGGAATCTTTTTATTGGCAACCGTCGCGAATCGTTCAAGGACTTGCCATGTATGTCCACTGCCGAACGAGGGGTTCAGCCCTGCGGCCAACAGGATTGCGTTGCCGACTGCCGGGAGAACGTTGACACTTTCATCATCGGAGAGGCTATGCTTGTAATTGAAGTCTTCCTCATTAAACAATTCAGAAGCGGCATTCAGAAGGAGGGATTCTTCAAGCACCGTATTTTCCAGCAGGTTTTTCAGTTCGGCAACCTTGTTCATCCCCCACTTGTCCACATCCATATCCATGAAGAGGCTGGGCAGGGTTTTGGCTAACCCCTTGATGGTCTTGAACGGGTTCATGTATTCAAGGTTCAAATACTCGAACTCATGTCGCTTCATATCTATGATGCCAATCAAGTCCCCGAACTTATCATAGTCAGGAATTAGCCCACTATCTGCCAGCTTCCTCATGACTTCCGCGTCGTCAATGATTTTACGGTCATCGTCATCTCCCAAGACACTGGTGATAATCTGTCGGGCAACCCAGGAAGAGACCGCAGAGGTTGCAGAAATAGTTCCTACGGAACCAGCGATGCGAACGAAAGCGCGTCCCAAGAGGTAAGCCCCCTCCTTCTTCATGCCGTTATTGATAGCCCACACACCATCTACCCCTTCGCCTATGGCGTGGCCAAGGTTGTAGACTACAGACTGGGCGGTATGGTACTGGAACATGAAGAACGGAGCCGCAACTATATTCAGGGTTTTCACCCACGAAGGAGTACGTGAACCCGTGGGGAGCAAGCTCTTCACCATGTGGGCAGTATACCTATCCACATACGCATTCCAACTCTGGTCAGTCTGGCTCGCGTCAAGGAGTATCTGGTCCCGCGCATTGGGGTTGGCCTTGCCTTTCGCCCGTGCCAGTTGTACCTTTAATTGGGTATCGGCAATCGCTCTCTGGTTAGTGAAGAGAACAATCTGGCCCGCCGCGTCCGGCAAGCCATAGGCGAAGGACATCGTTTTGATGGGCCATGCTACGACTTTGCCCGCCATCTTGGCGGCATCCTTAGCCACCTCGCCCTTCGTCCGTTCCTGTTTCTCGTTCAGAGCTTCGGCCAGTTTGAAGAAGGAATCCTCATTCACTTCTTCAAATTCTCCTGCCATCTTACTGAACTCGTCAGACTTCCAGACGTTGCGCAGGAACTCCCCTTGACCTGCGTCCAGCAGACCAAGCTCTTGCCAGTAGCGAATCTTCTCGTTGTACCTGTCTTCCGCGGCCAGCAGTCTATCCGCGGAAGCCTGTGAAGCAAGGTCCTTGCCCTGTGATAGCCACCATAGCTTACGCAACTGGACCCAGTCCCCGACAAGGTTTGCGATGTCTTTACTCCCCGTGAATGGAAGTGCACCCGCATGGGTCATTTGAGCTACTGTACCATATAAGTTACGTAACGTGGAATTAGGACTCGCTATTAAGACAGAAAGGTTAGCCAAGCCACCCGCCTTACTCCACCATCCTTGCCCCTTGCCGGACTTCTGCCAGTACTTGCGCACCTCCTTATAGTCGTCCGTCCTGCTATTCAGGATGTCGTCGCTCGGTCTGTAGATGCGGTAGATGGCATCGGCTACATCCTTGTCGGCGTACATTCCGTTTAACGCATTCTTCGTATTCTTCAAGGAGATTTCCACCATGTCCGAAGTACGGTTCGTGGAATTCGGGGGTACGACCACACCCTGTGCCTTGAGCACGGTGGCGTACTCGTCAGCAAGCAACTGGTTCACGGCAATCTTCGACTGCATGGATAGGGTATTCTGTAACGTCCCAATGGCATCCCCAATGGTGAGGTCGCTAAGTTCATACATAGCTTTCCTCTGCCATTCGGGCAAGCGTTTCCGCTGGGCCAGCGCATCTTCATTCGTCCTCTTCTTGGACAGAACTTCGTCAATGGCCTTCATGGCATCATTCACTGCGAGGCGGGAGAGTTCTGGATATTGCAACACTTTCAAGTCGGTAGCGGAGATGACGTTGCCCATATTGTTCGCCCCCATGAGAATGCCCGCCTGACCCCGGAGAAGATTGAGCGTCTTGTCCAGTCGTTCTGCGGCATTCATATCAGGCGTGTTCCATATCTGGTCGATGGCCGAAGTCGGGATAGTGGGGATGACCTTGTTCACTTCGGAAGCCACGGATGCCGGGGATTGAAGACTGCCGATTTTGTCCGCAATCGTTTTTCCCGGAAGGCTGGAGAAGACTTCGGCGAGGAAACTATCTCTGGCTTTCATGTCCAGAGTTTCCTTCGTCTCTGTCATCTTTGACTTCGTGTGATAGTCTGCCTGTGCTATCATGCTCATGGCCTTATTATATATGGCACTGATGTTGTGGCCGTCTCGCAGGTCTGCAAGCATTTGAACCGCGCCGAAGTTGTTCTGAATGAAGTCAAGAATTTCTCTGGTCCTGTAGTTCTTGGCTACACCTTCGAACAGGAGTTTATAATTCGAAGAGGCTCCCGTGGGAGCTGACACCAGCGGAAGTTTCAACTCGTCGTGGAGCGCGGCCAATGCTTGCATGTTGTCCAGCACTTGGCTTACGTTTTCGGATAGTTCTCTCTGGTGCGCTTCGGCATGAGAGACTGCGGCTTCCTGCAACAGTTTCGTCAGACCGTCGTATTTCTGCGCCAGTTCTCCGTTGGGGTTTGCGATGATGTCCTTCATCGTCCGGGTGAAGTCTCCGGCATGACGTCCAACGGCCATGTAGGTGCGATGAAGATAATTCATCTCCGCGGCGTTGTCAGCCATACGGCTATCTCCAATGAGCTTGGCAATAGAGATTTGCGTTGCGGCAATTTCTTTACGGGAATCGGCGATGACATTGTGGACCAGTTGACCTACAACCCCTTGTGACAGAAGCCACTGTTCAGCGGCATCCCGCTTAGCCATATACTCCGCTTGTTTTTGACGGCGTGCATTGAGGATAGCGTTGTCCCGTTTCAGCCACACGGAACCAGCAGGGGTAGCTACGCCAGCGCGAGTTACACCCGCCCTCTTTGTTGCGGCATGGAAATCCTCATTGGCTTCCCGGATGATTTGTTTAGCTTCGGCCCGTGCCTTAGCGATGTCCTGAATCATAGGAGCGATGACGGGATGGTTTGTACTCTCCGCATAGAGGAAGTCATTGCGAAGGTTGGACCACCTGTCCAGAAGTTCATCCATAGAGAAGGGACTATCCACTTCGTTAATCATATCCGCGAGATAGTTTTGCGTGTCGCGGGCAAGGCCAAAGTAGGTGATATCCAGATTGGCATCCCCCGTCGCGGAGATATGAGAGCCAAGGTCGGAGAGAGATTTGTGAATCTGCTGGGAGAGCATGGGGAGAGCTACCTGCTTGTCCAGCATGGCTCCATATCCCTTGCCGCTCATGTCTTTAATCCGGCGCATCATGTCGTTGATTTCCAATCGCCCTTCACTATTAAGCGCAAGGGAGTTAGCCAGACGCACCGCTTCCGCGTGCCTATTGACGGCATCGGTGACGGTCTTCTTAGCCAACGCGATACGGAAGTCGCGGGTCTGTTCATGCTGACGAACTTCTGCTTGAGCCTCTGCGTTAATGCGTGCAACAGTTTCAGGGTCAATATCGTTGTCCATATTCCCCGACATGTCAAGAATGGACTTGCTCCATTTCTTTCGCGTAGCGGCATCCCAGCCCAGATTATCCGCACGGCGTTGAAGCATATCGCCGATTTTGTCAATGCGTTTAATACTGCGTTCATACGCCGCATTAACATTGGCCATTTGTTCCAGCACAACCAGCTTCTGTTCTTCGGACTTAACATTGATGCCAGCCTTGTCCCAGTTCTTGGTTACACCCAGCCATCCGTTCTTAATACTAGTTACCCAGTTCCCGGCATTCGTGCCAATGATTTCTGCGCCAAGGCCGAAGGACAGTCTCCGGGTCATGTCGGTCTCATAGGCCATCGGGTTAAAATAATCTACCCCGTTGCCCATAGTATAATCCGTATCGTCTACCTTCCATGACGGAGTGCGAGGCATATCGAACCACTTGCCGGGGGTCATGTCCGCGACGCGGGCCACATAGGAATCCCATTCAGCCACGCGTTCTGCGGCGGTGGTTCCGTCCATATCGTCCGCAGTTTGTCGCACGTCCCTAATCAAATCTTTAAGCCATTCGACGAGGCGCACGTGCACGGGCTTCCGGCCTCCCGCCGCTTCGGCATAGCGAGCCAAATCCGTGATGGTGATATTGTCTCCACTAGCTTCCGCTACCATGAAGTTCATGACAGGATTGGAGAACGCGACACTGGCAAATTCGTCCGCGCCACGGAGACCGTAGTTGAGGTCGGAAGCGAGCGCGGCGATGGCGTTCATCTCATTGATGTCCACGCTAGCGTCATACATAGCGGAGAGACTATCAACAATTTTGTTGTAGTTCTCTGCAATCGCGCTTCTAATCCTATCCATCCGCTGGGAATAGTCCGTGTTGGAGGTACGAAGATGACGGTCAATGAGGTGGATGACTTCGTGTAGTACCGTTCCCGTTACGCTTTCAATCGGGTTATCCCGGTTCACGTACAGGTCAATGACACCACCGACAAGCTTCCCGTCCGTGCCGTTCATGTAGGTGATACTGGCAGGGGAAGAGATGTTCGCCGGGGCATTGGTTGCACGGATAGCGACGTCCAAACCAGCGGCATGCAGTGCGCGGAGCACTCCATCAATGGCCGCGGCCTGTGCGGGGGAGGCATTAACTTGAAGGTCCGAAAGGATGCCGTAGGCATTTGCGCCAGTCCCATCCGTCGGGAGATTGAGAGCGGAGACTTTATCTCCCCACTTGGTGCTGGGGGTACCTCCCTCACCCGTGTTGTACATGCTTGTGTGCGGAGCGATGACAATGGTTTCTCCCGTGTTGCTGGTAATCATGGGGGCGTTAATCCCGGTCATCTCGTTCAGGGTGACGAGCTTCGCGCCGCGCTCCAATGGCGTACCATAGGAGAGCCACGCGCCAGTATTACTATCGAACGAGGCGATTGCCGCATCCATGTTATCCACGGTTTCCACGGAACTGGGGGTAACTACTCCCGTCTCTACCATAGCAGTGATGGGGGCAATAGCATTGTCCCTCTCCTTCCGTGCAATAGCTACCGGGGATTCCTTGGGTTCCGTCGCTTGCGGGGATTCCGTGGTAGCCGTGGGTTCCGTCAATCCGTTGATGACGTGAAGAGCGGCGTCGAGGTCTTCATCTCCTGTAGTAAGGATGGACAGGTCGTCGTCTACTTCAATAACCTGAACCCTGTCTCCCATAGCATCAAGGGCTTCGGACAACATGGTTCGCATGGTGTCGAGGTTTTCCTTATTTGGGAATGACAGGGTATTGGGCAAGTCGTTAATGGCTTCTGCCATGAAGGAGCTTGCCGCGGCACTGCCCTCATAGGTATGTATTTCGGAGGTCCGTTCAACTAGGTTGCGGAACTGGGTGAAGTTGCTGATACCCATACGGACTGCGCCATCCACCCATGCCTTGCGGGTTTCATCGGAGACTGCCAGACTTTCATGGGCAATGGATTTGTCCACCCATTCGCGGGCAACTTCCGCGGCATCCCCCTTCTCCCCGGCAATCTCGATAACCTTCTTTCCGGTTTCTACCAAGCTTTCCGGCACATTGTTTTTGGTAATGGCTTTGCCCGTTTCCTCGATGATGTTGCTCGCATCTTTCGTAATATCCGGTAGCATGGAAGTAGCATCCTTTACATCGAGAGTGGGAGCGGCTTCGGTTTGGAAACGTATGTTCCCTTCACCAGCTAAGTGGCTACCAACGTAGCCGCCGATACCCCCAAGGAAAGCAATCTTCATGCCTGTGCTAATCACTTGGTCAGTAGTGGCAATAGAAGATTCGGAGATTTCTCCGTTCTTCACCAGTTCGGTAAATGCCCATTCTTGGAATTCGTCTGCCAGTTCTTCGGTGGCTCCTTCCACTACGGCCTTGCTCTGGCTGTACAGATAGGAAGCAACGGCAAACGTCTTTTCCTTCGTGTTCATCTCCTTAAATGGCTTGCTTCTCCATCCGGCCATCTTCCGTTCAAGAGTTTGGAATGGAGATTGACCACGAAGGTTTTTAGCCCCAACAATCTTACGCATGAAGGAATCCATACCTGCGCGGTTGTTGATGAGAGTACTACCAGTAGATACGAGAGCCGCACCAAAGAGGGCACGCATGTTGGCAATGCTCTGTGCCCTGTTCGTGTTCTCGGCAGTCGGTTCCTTCCCTTCCATCTCCCTATCATAAATGGTATAGAAGATGTCGGAGTAAGCATTCGGTGCAACCTGCGAGATGATGCTAAGATTTACCCCGGCTCCAGCTCCTGCCCGTTCGAGGTTCAACGCCGCAAGGTTGTCGAGGTTGCGCTGAATAGTTCCACTCAAACGTCCCGCCAATCCCGGACGGGCGGCAGGGACCAAAGCTTCTGCCCGCTTCGCTACGACGTTAGCCGTTGCCTTCGCGAACCGCGATAGCGCGGTACGTTCCAGTGCACGGCCAGCGAGGCCGCCAACTTTACCAGCCCCCGCGGTTGCTACCATTTGGTAGCCGAGGTTAGCGATTTCCGCAGTATAGTCCGCAAGGATATTGCCTCGAACAAGTTCAGCTTCCGCTTCCTGTTTTTTGTTCAGCTGGTCCCAGAGGGTGCGGGTATGTTCCATCGCCGCACGACTGCCAACTGCATTCTGTGCAAAGAGAAGAGCACCATAGGCGGCACCCGTCCCAAGGTCGATTGCCTTGTGCGTACCTATCTGGAACCCACGGAGAACAGAGTTGATGGTGTCTTGCCCTTTCTCCTGCCATGCGGAGAGGATGTCCTCGTCACTCTTGCCCGCTTCCTTCTGTTCGTTGTAAAAATTCTTGAAGGAAAGGTGCTTGTCCAGCCCCTTCATGGTTTCAGTCAAGATAGGGTTGAACTGCAAGCCGGAGCCAAGCCACGTATCGCGAAGCGTCCCCAGCGTCTCGTCCAATGCAATGTTGTCCTTCACAAGTTCCTGTGCGGATTTCTTGCGGAGGTTCTGGAACTTCTCAATGGTGCGATTGATGAGACCTTCGTCCGCGCCACTAGCACGGAGAGCCTCAATGCTCTGGTCCATCAGCTTATCATTGTAGAGAGCATTGGGGTTCAGTTCGAGCGTGGCGTTCGTATCAACTTCCTTGGTGTGCGGATTGTACGCAAAGAGACTGCCACGACCTACGCCCAAGTCGCCCATGCGTGCGGCATGGGAGAGGGAGTTGAGGGCATCGCGAGTACTTTCAATATGGTACTGGGCCATGTATTCCTTCAACTGTTCGGGACCTACTTCAAAGGATGGGCCGCCCGGCACGCCATACTGCCATGAGCCACGCTTCGTTCCCTTCCCCCATTCCATCAAGCTCATTGGGTCAGCGGTCTTACCCACACTATTATCCGGCTGGAAGGTAAGTACGTCCGCAATTTGTCCCGCCGTGCTTCGGTAGTTAGCCATTGCGCCTTTGACTGCATCCATGAGGGTGCCTCTCGGTGTGGCTTTGGCGGTATAGTCCTGAATCAGTTTGGTTACTCCCGCTTGACGCAGGGCGGATTTTGGAACCCCCGGGAACCTTGTGGCCACGGCTTCCAGTATAGCCTCACTCATGCCAATCTGTTCGGGGTTTTCGACGGTCAGAGGGCGGTCCTTCTGGCGGTGAACTTCCTCGGCAATGGACTTTGCCCGTGCACGTATTGCGTCCATGTCAGCACCGGGGACTAAAGACAGAAGGGCAGAGGCCGCGGCCTCTGGATTGAGAAGCGCGTCGCGAAGTTCGAGATAGGGAAGGCCAGCGTAGTCCTCTTCGAGACGTCTTACGATTTTGTCTGCGGCTTCTATCTGTTCACGAATCCTATCATCAACAGGTTTTGCTTGGTCTGTATGGAGTTGTTTCGCATACGTGGTAGCAGATTCCGGGGATTCAATATCTTCCGTACTCCGGGACAGGTAATCCCCGTAGTCGCGGACAAGCTGGAACATTTTGCTGGGAGACTTGGAAAGGTTGGCGAGTTCAGCAAAAACATTCCCAGTAAATGAAGGTGCTGAATCAGAGAATTCGCCAACGCCAAGCTCCCCCACGCTCGTTTGGCTGGGGGTTTTCTTCTGCACGCCCTCCGTCGAAGAAGAGCGGTGTTTGTCGTAAAGAGCCTTAGCGGCACGATAGTTGCCAATGTCTTCGCGCCTAATCGTATTAATGACGCTTTCTATTTCTTCTGCGGTGTAAGCAATAGGCGCGGTCTCGATGGCTTGTGCCGTAGGTTTACCTGTTCCAACATCTAGATTCGAGTTGAGGTAATCCTTCCGGGCCTTTTCCATTGTGTTGGCAATGCCTTTGGCCACCGCCTTTGCGTTACGGTTTCTATCCGCGGCAATGGCGAGGAACTTTTCCGTTACGACGGGGTTCCCGTCCTCTCCACTTCCGAAGCCAGAGCGGGATAAGAAGGCGGAGTGTGTAGGCGTAAGCTCGGAAGAAGACACAACGGTAATTCCCGTATTGTTGGCAAGCTTCTTAATGGCCTCGCTATCGCCGCGGGAGGCGGCCGTCAAATCAACCAGTGCATCCTCTCCGCGCTCTACATAGTCTTTCATGTAGTCGATTCCCTCAAAGCTGTACCCACGGTTTCCTTTGTTCAAGATGTCGAGGGCTTTATTTTCCTCGGCGGTTTTCCATTCTTGTTCCGTATGGGCGCGGGATTTATCTTGCCATTCTACATTCTTCGCGTGTTCCGCATCCTTTTTCTGTTTCTCCGCAAAGTCATCAACAGACTTAAAGAGGAAGGTGTCATAGTCTGCGGTCGCCGTCGCTCCCTTCTCGGCACGGGTCTGTTTCTTTTCCGCTAACCTTTGCTCGCGGTCCAGTGCTTTCTGTTCTCGGTCCTGCTGTTTCTGCGCTTGCGTCTCTTGCCACGCGGCGTGCCTTTCTGCGGCTCGCTGTTCACGTGCAATACTGCTTCCCGACGTCGGAGTGAAGTCGGACATATTGGCGGTACTAAAGTCAATAGCCATGTTTGTTGAGTATTAGTATAATAAGTTTGCCCCACTCATGTGGGTCTTCAACATCCTATCATGAGTGGGGCGAGGGTCAAGTGAAATATGTATTATGTCAAATTTATTTTCGGAAGTCCAAGTGAGTGAACTCCGGTCCCTTCATCAGTTCAGTGTAGAGGGTGAGCCTCGTTTGCGGGTCTTTCTTCCGCAGGGCCTGATACTGCGCGTACTGGCGGGCGAAGCGGGGGTCCCGGATATTCAATCTATTCCTGAACATGTTGCTAAGTTCCTTTATTTTGGCGCGTTCCAATTTTTCGAGGGTCTTAATCTCCTTGCCAAACTTTTCCGGCTGGGCGTACATGGTTCGGACGCGGAGGTATGTTTGCGCCTGTGCTCTCGCTTCGGGGCTGGCCGTATCATCCCTCAAGGTTCGTAGCATAGTCTCGGCAGTTCCAGTACCCGCAGTCGTCGGGACGCTCGTGGGTATGGGAGCATTGCCGGAGGGGAGAGCAGAGGCGGGGAACCTAGAGCCGGAGGGGGCGGCAGTAGTTCCCGCGGTAGCTCCCGCGGCGGGCGCATTCTTTGTCTGGCTCTCTACATACTTGCTATATATCGCGTTCCTCTGCGCTTCCGGCATGGACATGAATGTCTTGAACTTATCCGGGCCAAGCATCTTCTCCGCATGTGCATAGAACCCAGCCGTGGAGGTGTCGGGGCCAGCGGTTGGAGCGGAAGCCGTGGAACCCTTGGAACCCGTGGAAGCCGTCGCTTGTGTTGGCATAGCCGGAGATATGACGGGCATCTGCCCACGGCTTATGTTCTGGTCCACGCCACGAAGCATGAGCCTGTCCTCCGCAGAGAGTTTCCCCGCCGCGGCTTGTTGCATGCCCGCCGCATAGGTCGCCCGTTGCTGGGCGGCGTAGGCCGCGCTGTTAGGGTCAACCGCTCCCGGCGTTGCTGGTTCAGTAATCCCCCGTCCATAGGGACTAGGAGACTGGGCCGCCGCGGGTGCCGCGGATGCCGGGGGATTCTTGATGCCGTGGTTACTATTGGCCGCGGCGATGGTGTTCATCTCCTTCGCGTCGACGGGTTTGTTCGGGTCGTTGTTATTCATTGGACGGAGGGGGATGTCGGGGTTCGTCTTCGGAAGCACCTCGTCCATCGTCTTCTGCTTAATGGACTTGGCGGCGGGGATACCCCCGCTCGCGCTCGTCTCGCTCGATATGTCTGTACGTTTGGTAGCCATGATTACATGAGGTTAAGTCCGGGGCACTGCATGATGCCGCCGTTCTGAATAATGTTCGGAGCCTGATACGTGCCCTGACGATATTTGCGCAGGTGGTCGTTCAGGTATTTGACGGCAAGGCCGTAGCTGTCCGTCCCCATTTGGGTATTGCCCTGCTCGTTATAGACCACGGCCAGCATCATCGCCTTCAATGCGGGAAGACATCCGGGGTAGATACGAACCTCCTTGTCCTCCCATGCCGCGTCATCATAAATGTTAAGAGACAGGCCGCGCAATGCGCACCGTGCCGAAACCGTCATGACGTTGCTCGTAGGGTTATCGTTGATGCCATTACTGCCAGACAATACCGAGTAGGTACGGAGGTTCTGTTCATTCAGCCCCATGTCCAGCATGATAGCATGATAGCCGCTGTCGTGCTTGGGATATTCGGAACGGAACCAAGTATTGCTTTCGAACATGGCCCGGTCGATGATGTTGTATTTCTTGCCACTGGGCGACCATGCCTCGACAATACTATCATACTCTTCGGGCAGGGAGATAGAACCCCCGCGAGGGATTCCTTCAAAGTCCAAGGTATCCACGGAATCCGGGGATACCGTGGCCTCATTGAGCAGGAGGTTCTGCGCTTCCTTCAATATACGACGGAAGTCAACATTGGACTTGGACGGCGGCTGGTTTGTGATAAGCATGCAAAGCTCGTCACAAACATTGCGATAGGTCAAATAGGATTTGGTAATAAATGCCATGAGCTTAACTGGGTGGATAAATGGTTACTTTCTTGCACATCATGCCCCCGTTCCACGGGGATGCGTAATAGGAGGTCACGGGTTTCCAATCTGTGTGGGTAGTCGCCGGAAAGGCCGTATTAAACGCGCCGGGAAGCCACTTGGCGTCCTGATTGCCAATGACTACGGTTATAGCCAGCGGGCCGTGGAGGCATGCGGGCAGACGGTAATCACAAAGCGGCGAAGAGAAATACCCACTGTTCGTCGTGAACTGTACCGACGTCCCAAGGCCCCAGCCTTTAGGCCATGTTCCGTCAGGGGAGAAGGCTTCCTCTACCACGGCGGTGCAGGGGCCAGAGTAACTGTCCCTCTTCATCCGGGTCTGCGGGAAGTACTTGCCCTCCTGTCTACCGGAGAGGTCGGGCCTCGTATCCCACGGAATCCAACTAACCGAACCGAACACGGCAGGGAAACTGTAGTTCATCGTCGTGGTATATTTTTTGTAGTACCCGATTCCCGGAATCTGCATGTAACTATCTACGGCGTAACAGGGGTTCACCCATTGGCGCAGGACGACGCGTTGAATCTTGTCGCTTGTCGTGACCTTCTTAAAGGTAGACCCCGTAAGTGCGCACAGGGTAAGATTAAATTGGAAATAGGGAAACTTTTGCCCACTGTAGGATAGCGTCAGTTTATTGACTACATCCGCATTGAGAACATAATCCCCAGCATGGTATTCCTGCTTAGCGGCAGTGGTGCTCTGAACCGTAAGAACCTTTTGCGTATCTAGGTCCACGGTTTCTACGTCAATGTCGAACGCCTTCTCACCGTTAATCAGAATGGGAATAGTGCCATTGATTGCAGACCCTCTGGGATTAGCTATGACTACTAGGTTAAGCCGCCCATATTGGATGTCCAGATATGCCCCCTGTATCCCGGAAGGAAGCGACCCTACGGAGAACATCATTTCAGAAGTATACGAAGCATCTCGTTGAAAGAAGGTAAGCCCTTGGGCGTTTCCTACGGGGAAGGTCCAAGTTTCGTTCGTAACAATTTCGGCATACAGGGTGGACTGAATAACGGTCTCCATATCTACCCTAACCTGTCCGTCTTCGGTGTACCACGGGCCTTGTGGATTGACGGCAAAGTATGCGTAGTCAAGCCAGAAGGTCCCCGGCGAATAAGTTGTAGGATAGCTGTTCTGAATATACAGGTTCCACAATCGTTTATCACGGAAATAGATGCCGAAATTTCCTCCCCTGTCAGAGTTAGAACCGTTGGGTTGAGCACTAAGAATCCCGCTAACACCCATAAAACCTTGGTACTCTGGGTAGTTAGGGTCACTTATTCCGTAGTTCAAATAGGGAATGCCCAGTATCTCGGTAGGGATTACGGAATCTTCTTGAACCGACAGGTCCCAAGATTCCACATTTTCAATAGTGGTCCACCTCATGTCAGGGACGGTGACGGGAACCAGCGTAACGGGCTTCTCCAACTTCCGGCCATAGTAGGTATTGCCAACTGCGTCCGTGTATTTGGTGAATCCTTCCTTCTGCCAATCGGTGTCGAAGTCAGTGCTCGGATTATGTACAATCTTCCGCAGTACAGGATAGACCTGATTGGTTATCCTGTCGAATGAGGATTCCCAGAACTCGTCAATCTGGTCGTAGGTGGTGCAACTCTTTCGCGTTTCCTTATGAGAGTACCCTTCATGTACTACCACAGAGGAATCTACACGCCATTGGCTACAGTTCTCGCCGGGGTCAGGAGGGTCAATCGCAGGGACATCGCCGTTCGCTGTCCAGTCAACGGACTGGCTAGTCGTCACGGTTGTGTTGATGCACCGGACAAAACGGGAATCAGGGTTACAACAATTACCGGAGAGGCTGTTCTGTTCCTCTTTCTCCGCGATGTTGCTGTTCCGTTTGTACATAGATACAAGGGTGTACATCTGCGTACTCGGATAACTGCCCTTGTCCCAGCCAGCACTAACGGGCTTATTGTCCAGTTCAAGGAGGGGCATGTGAGGAATGCGGGCCTGACCCGGTTCCTTCCCTCCACCCTCGACGGGCCAAAGCGGCGCGGCCCAGACCTCTCTCGATAACTTAATTGCAGTCTGCGCCACCCATTCAGATTCGGGCTGGTTCGTTCCCGGACCGCCTTCATCCCACACCGTATCTCCCTTCTGCCAAATGTTATAAGGGACGAACTCTTTAACCACCGGGCCGGGCAGGGTTTTATACACACGGATGACCTTACGAAAGTACTTGCGCAGGTGTTCCTCTTCGAACTGGGCTACTTCTTCATATACCAGCTGGGCATCGTATGCCGTGTAGAAATGCTGGTCATAGAAGTCAGGGTCAAGCTTTTCGTTGCTGGGGTCAAACGAGCCAAGGGGGAGCGGGGCATACGCGGAATCCGTGGGTTCCACCCATTCCCGTGTAATCTCGTAGAAGTCCTTCAACTCTTCCGTGTCTGCATCCGGACCCATGAACTTACCCGTAGCGGCAGTATCTTTCAACGTATAGCCATCACGGATTTTCTTCATGTCCTGAATGTTATATCGGAACTGCTGTTCCGGCGGGACCATGTAGTAGAAACGATAAACGTGCTGTCTCGCCGCCTCATTGACGGGTTCGACATGCACGAGAACTGCATCCCGCATAAACGGGAGGAAGGTCGTACCTGCGGTGGGTACGAACGGCGTTCCCAATTCAATGGTAATCTCGCTGGGATTCTTGGCAATCCTCTCAACGAAGAACATCACGTTCTTTACCACAGGAGTGGGAAAGTTAATTATCGGCTCACCCATTGGCCTGTCAGGACTGAACCCATTGCGCCACGAGGAATCCGTGGTTCCAATGGGTATCGTCGGAGGCTGTGGGTTGGAGGCCGGAGTATTAGGAATTAAGGCCATGTATATTGGTTTGATAGAACGGCATGATTGCATCGGGAAGCGGGGGTGTCCACAACATGTGCACATGTCCGTTCAACGTTAATTGCATTGGTTCTCCCCGCTGAAAACTTACTGTCTCGCCCTGATAATAGGTGCGATTCGTTCTCCTGTCAATAACATATCCTCGTATGACAAGTAATTTATGGCTTCTCTCCGCGTCAATAATTCTTGGCAGTTGAACTTCTTCACGAGTTTTAACCTGTGTAACCGAAGAGGTAAGAGTTTCTCCGTCATAGCGAATTCCTACTTTCCCCCGTAAAAAATAGGCCCATTGGTTTCTGGGCAGTTTCAGCTCACCCTCGCGACCAAGAGGAAGGGAGGCATAGAACCGATTCCTTGAGCGGAGTTTTTCAGTACACGCACGGATGCTTTCCTGTAATTGATTAAGATTCTGGGTCAACTCGTTTTCGAGTTGTTCCTGCTCGGGGCTTTTTCGGAACAGATTGAATAGTTTCATTTCTGTCGGAGGGGAGTGTATCTTGTTGCGAGATAGCGCAGAAGGCGCGGTCGATTATCTCTTCATGGTCGCTTCGTAGATTGTCTATTTTTCCATGTAGTTGGTCTAGAGAATCATCCAACTCGGATATAACTCTTAGAGCTTCTTGCAATAGTATGAGAAATGACTTCTCCTTGTCAAGACTAAACTCTATTTTTTTTGAGAGGTACTTATATGCCAGCTTTACTGCCACGTAAATAACCCCCACGAATACGAGATACGCGGGGGACATTTCATCGACAATGCGAGTGAGAAACAATGCCCACACGTTGCCGTCAGTAGCATTAAGCTGTGCGATGAAATTAAACATGGCGGCAAGGAATTACCTCACCGCCATGTTAGCATTTGGGATTTAATGGGTCAAGAAAATTCCCTGCTTATTTCCTTGACAACAGAGTAAGAGCGTAGGCAAGCCGTGCATTGCATCGGTTGGACCAGCCGGAGAGAAACTTCGCCTTCACTGGATTGGCCCTTACAATGGAACAGTAGCGAGCACGACAAGCACGGTCCAGCGAATCGAGAACTACCTTTTCATCCCATGATTGAATGGCGTCTGTCCATTTGGCTTGGGTATTTTTCCCCCACTTGCCATCAATACCAATGTCGAGCATGCGCTGGACGACCTTGGTTGTCCCCGCCACACCCATGTTGAAGGTCATGTCACGAAGCATGAACTCAATGGCGTAGCATCCTGCAACTCCCTTGTCAACCAACGGTTCCGTATTGGCGAGAACATAGCGGAGGCATTCCTCCCATGCCGCATCCCTGTCGCCTCGGTCCATCATGGATTTGATTAGATTGAATTCCTTGGGTTCAATCCCATCACAGATACCTGCAATCTCCCACTTGCCACCGCCGTCACCAGAGGGGAGGCGAGTTACGCGCAGAGAATCGGGACCTGTAATCTTGTAGTCTTCCATGTTGAGAATCTTCTTAGCCATGTCCTTGCGGACAAGCTCGGCCGGGGACACGTATGCCGCGGATACCGGGGAATCGTTGGGTTGTTCATCGGGTACCGGGGATTCCGTGGGTTGTATCTTCTTCCATATAGCATCAATGGTCTTATCACCAAGGATGCCATCGGGCGTAGTTCCCGCCCACTTCTGTATTTCCTTTATCTTATCTTTCCTTGTCATTAGTTTTTTCTACTTTGATTCCATCCGAGGTTAGCTTCCCCAATGAGATTTGAAGGTTAATAATGTTCGCCATCGACTGGGCAATTTCTCTGGCCCAGCTTTCGAAATGAAGAGTGCCCAATGGGGTGGCAATGTCCGTGAGAATAGTGGCAATAGCGTCCCCATTCATGGACACCCTCACGGCATCCGAGAATTCTTCTACCTTGGCTTTCGCGGGTAAGTGGTCGATTTCGTACCACATAACATCCTGTATCTCTTCGTCTTCATCATCCGCTTGGGGATATTGGACACGAACGACACCAGCAACATCCTCGTCGGACACTACCCGAAGGATAGACCCTGTTGGGATGCTATCCCCACACATGCCACATCTCCCCGTATCTATCCGAAGAACAACGTCGCCGCACTTAAATCTGGCTTTCATTTTCGTTTTTGGTTTTGTTTATGTCTGGCAACATGACATGCTCGTTAAGGTCCTCAACGATTTGATTAGCCCAGTCCACTACTTCCTCGCACATATCGACCTCTTGGTCGCCCAGCTTATATCTGGTAGGTATGCGGAGAACGGGCTGATAGTTGAAGAGGATGATAGCCTCGTCCCGTGTGTATCGGACGAAGACTTCATGTTCGGTCTCTTCCACTAGCTCAAACTCGTAGAAGGGAAGCCGCCTCCATGCGTTGTCTCTGTCCTTGACAAGGATTTCGAAGTTATTATCCTCAACCTCTTGAACATACATGAGGGAACCTTCCACTAGGCCTAGACATCTCCCGGGATGTCTTCCTGTGTTGATGAACCGAACAAGGTCTCCCTTTTTGAATCTGCGTTTGTTAGTCATTGAAGATTGGTTGTTCCTTTTCGACGAAGGTAATCCCCGTGTCGGATTCTTCCGTCGTGCATTTCTTAATCTTGTCACGAAGTTCGATTGCCATTTCGAGGGCGAAGTCCCTTGTCGGAAGTCCCTTCTCATCCTCATTCCTGTGATAGGGGAACATAGCGATACGGTAGTTTCGATGAATCACCGCAATGATTCCTGCTCGCGGGTATTCCATTAAGAAGGTTTCCAGTAGATATTTATCGTTGGCCATTGTTGTTCCTTTTAAGTTTAAATCCTTTTTTGGTTTTGATGGTCGTACTCTTTTCAATTTTTCGGACTAGCTTCTCGGTCAGCTTCTTGGCTTGCTTCTTGGTGAAGAAGCCGCTTTCATCTGCCACGCAATAGTTGAAAACGGCGACGCAACTTCCCCTGTGCATGACGCGGAACATTCCGCTAGTAGGGAGGTCATAAATACGGGTATCTGAATCGTTATTCATTGATGTTGAAATAGATTTGGTTAAGTGATACTCCCTCGATGGTACAAACTGTCCCTCTGCTAACTACGTAGCGGGCAATCTTCGTTGCCAGTTTCTTTGCGGAATCTCGTGTCATATATCCTTGTTCACCAGAGCCAGTGCAGTAAAGAAAATCTGCAATGACACTTCCACAGTGAGTTACTCGGAAGAATCCAAATCCTTTGTCTTCTAAAATAGCTACTTTATCGTTCATGGTTTATTCGTCTTGGATTGTACAGTCCGTCGGGTAAAGGTCAATGCCCCTTTCTGTCATAACAGGATTCGTGTGGATAAGATGGCGAGCAACCATCTTCGCCATTTCTATAGCCCTTTCGCGCGTGGGATAACACTGTTCCTTCTCGTCTCCCTCCCGACAATAGTTAAAGATGGCAAAGGTATCTCCATCATATTTCACCTTGAGGATTCCTACTCTCTTATTATCTACAATACTAATATCGTTGGTCTTCTTCATTGGTCTATGCGTTTGCGGTTTCTATTTTTAAGGTGTCGCCGGGAATGGCAATCTCCCAACAGAAGGAGGCGATGAAATCGTTGCGAAGAGTTACCTCTTCTCCGACTTTATACCATCCATCGGGAAGGAGATAATCCCTCTTCATATCAATGGCGGCTCCTGCCTCTATTGGTTCCAACGCCATGAAACGGTAGTCCCATTCGTCGCTCTCGGTCTTGAACGATTGCAGGATGAACCAAGGGGTAACGTCGGCGGCTTCACCCCCATCTTCGGTTTCCTCCCCAGTAGGCGTTCCTACGACGCGGGCACAATAACCGTTCCTCATGTTCTCCAAGGCAACACCGAATGGCAGGTTGAAGTGAGAGAGGGAATAGGCAATAACACCCCATGTCAAGGACCGGGCGCGGGAGCAAACCCCGTCAAGCCTTGGAAGTACCGTGGCTATTACTTCGGGGTTGCTCTCCGGGCCGTCGGAACAAAGAAAAAATTCTCGGACGCGAGTTGTTGTAGGCATGGGTTCTATTAGACGTAATTGTTCAGTAGTCCGTAAATCTTTTGAGCACTCTGCTCGAAGTCCTCTGCCAGTTTCCTTAGCGCGGGTTCATTCCCGGCAATGGTGTAGAGGTAGGGAGCGATGTCATGTAGGATGACATTTCTGTACAGGATAATGCAATTAGTAGAAGTATCAGGCAACACGGGACGCACCAGCATGGGCTTTACCATCCAGTCGCGGCCATGTAGTCCGAGATAGGTTTCAATGAAACTGTCGGCAATGCCGCCCAATTCTTCTACCGCATCATCGTATCGTTCATGATGGAATCCACTACTTGTCTGGTAATGAAGGACCTTCAATACGGGGTAGAGTTGCAGGATGTGGGATAAATCAAGTTGCATGGTTAGATGATTTGAAGAGTGAAGGGGAAGGTGCGGGACCAGTCAACCGTATTGGAGAACTCAACAGTCATCCAGTAGGTCCCGACAGGATATTCGGCAGGGTCTAATTCAAATATATCGGTCGGAAGGATAATGGTGTCAGTAGTGCCTCCGGGTTTCACCGAGGACGTCATGCCAGACGCGACTGTCTTCCATACAGGCAAGGCTCCGGCGTTGAGCGGGGCTAACTGAATCTTCCATGCAAAGGGGCTTGACGGGGAGACGTTGACAAGAAGAGCAGAGGCATGGGAGAAATTAAACCGGAGGTCTCCCTTAAATCCTGCACCGAGAGGGAGGACAAGGGAGGATATTCCATGCTGAACTTCCAACGTGGGATTTACGCTTACCAGTTCATAGTTTGCCTTGCGAATAAACTGTCCGAGGCTTCCGTCAAAATATAATTGGTTCGTGTTCATGATGTGGATGAAGATTAGATATTCTGTTTGGGTTTGTCAACCATAATCTGCACGCGGCGCGGATAATCCGCAGAGCAGGGAGCGGTGCTTGCGCTCTTTTCCCAGCCGCGTTTCACGGCGATGTCGAGAACCTCCTTGTCGTATTGGTAGTCGAGGCTCACTCCGAAGTGTCCGGCGAACGCGTCATGATAGACATAATAGATACTTCTCATTTTCTTAATGGCTTTCAGGTCGCTATCGTGCCGGAACCCCCACACACTACCGTCAACTATACTGGTCCATGCAGGGTAGTCGTCGATGTTCGTCCGCTTCATTCCCATGTATGCGGAGATGAAGATGACATCCTTCTCGGTAGCTATCTGGCTAGCCATAACGTCGAGAAGGTCCGCTTCGCGCACCGGGCATTGAGTATCGAGCACCATGATGTCCATTCCCGCATGCTCTGCGGCGATGGAGAGGATGGCTTCATCAGGTACGTCAGGGACGCGGGCGACGTTCAGCCCCTCCGCTTTGGCCCATGAAAGAACGCCAAGGTCCTCGGACATGACGGTAATGCGCTCGCCGGGGATGTGCAGGGATTTAAGATAATTGACCGTGTAATGGATTAGGTTTGATTCCCTCTCCGGCCAATGAAGGGAGGGGTTATACGCGCTAATGATATAATGGATGTTGTTGTCCATGCCCGCCATCATACACAGGAGAAGATTCTGGTCAAGAAATTTTTAATTGGTATGACACAAAGAGGAACCCACGGAACCCATTGTGACCATTTGGCCGTGGGTTCCGTGGGTTCCGTGGGAGTTTAACGTCCTGACATTTCGATGTACGAAATCGATAAGCCAGTTGTACTGCTATATCAAAGTGTCGTGAACTGTAATCCCTTAAACCATTGATTCATTTGGGAGATTTCGGGAGCGGCAACGTAGGGGGTCCAACAGTAATAACTTCCAAGGCAGTCAACTTCTACTCCACCTATCGTGGTGTTCCATGTGACTGTTCGCATGGAAGCCTTATTCCCATTCGCCCAATATTTAATGGGGTAGCCTACATAGGCAAGTATCGAAAAGGTCTGCCATACACCAGAGGATGTTTTTCTCTCATACTTGAAGCTTAATTCGATACTTACATCCAGATAAACTGCTCCACTTTCTAATTCAATGTACCACATATTATCCATAAATCCGGTTCCATAATGTGGTCCGTATATACTGTTTTGGTATAGCCAGCCGTCGTCATAGTAGGGCCAATCGCGGGCTTCCTGCAATGTGACTTCATGTGGAGTAATTTCAGTTCCTTCCGGCACTCCCTGCCATGCGAACCAAAGTGCTGGCTCGTATACTCGATATTGAGTACGAGCATCGACGCCTCCGGGAATGCCATTCTGACTAGGCAACTTCGCCGGAAGCGCGATGGAATTAAATCCTTTCAATGTGTTGAAGACTTTCCACGCGTCCACAAGGTTCTTGCACTTAATCCCCGGTTTATGCGTTGCGTTTGGTGAAATAGCTACGGCTCGACCTAGAGGTACAGGAAGCCCGGAAACCGTGGGTCCTTGGGTTCCATACCACAAACTACTTTTATATTGTTCAGTGTAGTCAGGATTATTCTTCCTCATTAAAACCGAAATATCCTTCGACGAGTTCGTGGGGAGTAAGAGGTGAGACTTCATGGTGCTACGGTACTTACTTCTGCATATTGCCCAACACGTCCGCTTACTCCGTCCACGTAGCCACTATACCAGACGGCGGCCAGTCCAGTATTGACCAGCTGGGATTTCACGGTTGCGTCAAGACTATTGTCCTGCGGGTTTCGCTTTACCGTCAGGATGGCAATCGCGCATTTGCTCTTACCCGTTCCCTCGGCACTCTCAATCGGAGTGATTACCTCCTTACCATCCCACGGCTTATCATCAACAACCAGCTTGGCGTTCGTCACGGTATTGGCGGGCCAAGTGTATTCCCATTCAAGGAGTACGGGAAGTTCACCGTCGGTTACGATTTCCTTCTTAGCCGCCCCGTCTTTGAACCCGTCAATCTCCACCTTCTTCCGTTCGGTATCACGGAAACCGCCCGGCTCGATAACTGCGTAGGTATGCCAGTTCTTGTTTGCGTCCTGCTCCTTAGTCGTCGTGACCTTGTATGGGAACTTGCCGCCACCGCCGCCACCTCCAATGAAGATAGCACCTCGGTGAAGTTGCTGGATATATCCGTTCCTGCCCTTGCTCATCCTCGCAATGGGGACGGAGAAGTCCGCGCTGGTATCTTTCTTGCTACTTACCGTAGAAGATTTGCGGTCACTCTTTACGTTTACGTACCAGATAATATCCTTATCCAATGGTGCCTTCTCTCCACTATCCACTGCCTTCAACGTCCCCGGCGCACCACCAATTTCATGCACCTCATTATCATCAATGACAACACCGCAGGTGTACATGACCTTTGCGTTAGGCCCGGAATCCTCTGGGTCATACACGACGGAGAACATGCTCTCTTCCCGGTTGCGCATGAGGGGGTCATCATTATATACCGGGGTATGGAACGTCCCTACATCACTATCCCCATAGACAGGGGCAATCGGGTCCGGCATTGAATCAAACGGCGGGGCCTCATTAAACATCTCCGTACCCACGGGAACCGAGGGTACGGGATGATTAAAGAGGTCAGGAGCTTGTGGAATCTCTTGATACTCTTCTGCCATATTATTTGCAGTATTCTTTGGAAGGAATTACTACAGGACCTGCATCCGTCTTGGGCTGTTCCTGCGTAAAGGTCAACCTTCCGGGGCTAACGATGACACAGGATTCTCCATTGCAGATAACTGCGCGGTCCTTACTCACATCCGCGTAGGTGCAACTACTCTGCCCCAACGCCCCAAACATGGCTAAAGCTCCAAGGGCGGCACTAATAATCCCGGAGATGATAGTCTTGTACTTGCCGGGTACGCCAAGCTGGACACAGTACTTCGCCGTCAGCTGGGCAAAGATGTCAGCCTCTCCCCTGATTAGTTTGCCCGCCATAAGCATGAAGGGCATCTTCTTAACTGACGTGAGCTGGTCCCACGGGGTGGGAAGTTCAGCCATGCTATAGAGCTTGGCCGCGACTTCTTCTTGTTCATCGAGATTGTTTCTTTCCATGTTGTTGATTAGATTGTTTGTGGCCGGAAGATGTCACGACAGAAAGTGATACCTTTCGGAGTTAGTTTACTTTTAGTTTGTTTCCTCGACCCCCTCACTCCCTCGTATTCAATATACCCTTTTTCTTCCAGCTTGCGCAGGACATAGTAGAGAGATGATATCTGGATGCGAGTACCCCTGCTAATTTCCGGGTTACTATGCTCACTCTCAAATCCATTGGCGTGCATGTACAGAAGGACACGTATGTTATCAATGGTGAGGGAGAAGTCAAGGAGGTCGATATTCAGAAGGAGGCCGAGCAAGGTTTGTTGATTGCTCTGGCCCTTCTGTACGGTTCTGGTTGTGGAGTAGGTCGTTCTCATACGTCAGAGCTATCTAAACCTAAATGGGACAACAAGTCAACCAGATTGTACGCGAATCGTGTCCTACGCCCGCGAGGGTCGCTATCATCACGATACCGTACACGTTGAACCTTGCCCCGCTTGAATAGGGTGGTCAGATACGCCGGAGACTTCAAGCCCGTAGATTCCAATGCGGTAGCTACATCAACGTACCCTTCCGGGATACTGTCATATAGGCCTTTGACCTGCATCTGAATATATTCATTGGCTCCTTCCCCTTCCCAGTACATGGTATGCCCACAACGAACGTGTTTGACCTTCAATCGGTTCAGGGCGTGAATTACCCACACGGAGCTTCTCCCGATTTTATCAGCAATCTCCCCGGTGGCAATGTAGCCCTTCGGTATGTTCTTTACCGGGGGAGTACTATGCCGTGGCCGTCTTGGATGTTTTAATCCGGGATGGACGATTAGTCCTCTTCTGTTCTTCTTCATGCAGGGGTTAAGTCGTTGTCGTTATTGTTCTCGATGATGTAGTAGAAGAGAATACCGAGAAGGAATCCAATTAATGTGTACATACGTTTAGCGTGAGAATTTGACTGCATGGTTCAATGCGTCATTAGGGATTAGAAGAATCTCGTCTCCGGTCGTATAGCTACCATTGTAGGGTACGACGAAGGAATATCCTCGTTTAATGATTGTGTCGAGTAGCTCTGTGTCGGAGGCTAGACCAACTTCGATAGGAGAGAGAATGCGCTCGTCAATAAGATATTGGCGAAGCCCTTTCGTTTGTCCAATGTATGGTAGGTTCATGAGATGAAATGTTATGCGGCGAGGTCTCCCTCCGCGATTAGTATGGAGTTAATGGGGAGGACGAATCCTCCCCCGCTAATGGTTGTCCAGTGAGCGTTCATTTTTCTTGGGACTTCATAGTTAATACGAAGCTATTCCAGTGGGCTACCGCTTCCTCGCGAGTGCGGCCATGAATGGAAATGCTATGGGGAAGAAGCTTGGTCCCGTTGCAGACGACATAGCAATGTTCCTCTCCGGGATAGATGGTTTCCCCCACGACCTCCGGGATTTCTCCGCAGTAGGGGCAAGGACGTGGACGGGCGTCGCAGGCTTCAAAATACCGTCGCACCTCTTGCCCCACTCTTTCGACAAACATATCAACAATATGCTGTGGCACGATTCCTTTGACCCCGGAATCCGTGGAACCCACGGTGCCTTCGTCCCCGGAATCCGTGGCTTCCTCGTAGTTCAGGGGATGGTCCAGCCCCTCGTCGAAACAGGAAGCACAGGGTCCCACGGTTCCGGGCAAGTCCCCGTACTTGCATGTGGAGCAGGGGGAGGGGACATCCTCTTCATCCTCTTCCGCTTCTTCATATTCCGGGTACTCAATTCCCCGCTCCTGTCGGCAATGAGAGCATGGAGGATTGCAACGGAGGTTATCCCGGTGAGTGCAAGTATTGCACGGTTCGATGACATCATCGTTCTCGTCCGTACCTTCGGCACATGGCGCAGATTCATCTGGGGTATAATTCTGATAGCCGTTGCAGGAGATGCAGGGTTCCTCTTGGATAGATACCCCCTTATGTTTACATGTCAGACAGGTAGGACCAGCCATCTCGGCTTCCCTCCGCTTTGCTTCTTCCCGCTTCATCATCTCCATCTCTACCAATTTGTTGGTGTCGGGGGTGAAGCTGGGAAGTCCGGGAGAGAGAGCACACTTCTGGCATGGAGGATTGCAACGGAGGTTATCCCGGAATTTGCAGAGGGTGCACCTCCGTGCATCCTCGCTTGCCGTGGATTCCGTCGCTTGCGTGGGTTCACTGGGTTCAAAGTGGCTAAAGTACATGTCACAACTGGCGCAGGGTTCCGCGGTTTCGGGGAGGTCACTGTATGCGCAGGTCCAACAATTTGGTTCGTCGTTCATTTTCTTTTGATGTGTTTCTTAATGGTTTCGATTACCCACAGGGTGAATAGGGCGAGGGCGCACAGAGCAATAGCACCCCATGCGAGGATGTCAGTAATACTAACAAATATCGTTGTGGTCATGGTTAGTCAATTAGTTTGAGGTCAAAGAACATAACGGTGTTGAAGTAGCTAGTGGTCACTCCATCGATAGCTACCCAGCCGTCGCTGTCTTCATCATCGTAAACCGCGTACTCCTGATAGGGCGTAGGCTCTTCGTCGTAGCTTACCCAGCCACGAGGAATGTATTGTACCCTATCCCCTCTCTTGAACGGTCGCCGGGGTTTGGCGGTGTTATTGCAACTGGCGCGGACAGATTCTTCTGGCGCATCTAGAACTTCTTCTGGCGCATCTAGAACTTCTTCCATCTGGTAAGCAGAGGCCCACTCCGCTAATCCTCCCGAATAGCATACCTTGTACGGGTAGAAGTCCTTTTCGTTGTCGATTTCCACGACGCGACCGCAAGGGCCGTAGTCGACGCGGACAATCATTCCGAGTTTAACTTGATTCTTTTCCATGTTAGAATTTGATGTTTGGGTATTCGCGGTAAAGTCGATAGCGGGTCATCCACATGAAAACCCCTGTGGTTATGTAGTTAGATAAAACAATAAAGAGATACCATGCGGCAATCCATGCGGAGATAAGAGAGAGGACATAAAGCGGAGGTGCGGGAAGAGTGTAGAGGCACTCGGCAATGATACTTACGGTCAGTCCGATTAGCCCAAAGATAACCCACTGAACCGAGGTATTGAAGATATGGTTATATATGTTCTCCATTTCCTTGCGCTCATATAGGGTATACTCGCTTCCTCTCGTCCGGTAGCTATTGGTCTCAATGCCAATGAGCTTCAAGTGAGCTTTCAGCCTCTTGGCCATCTCGGTGAGGGCAGTACCTCCTAAGCCGCGGAGAGCTACACCCGCAAGCGCGAAAAGGCCTGCAAGCGCGAAGTATTGTGTGGTTGATAGATGCAATGTATTCATGATTAGTTTACCCTTTCAAGTTCCCACGGCCATTCAGAAACATCTTCATATTTGAATTGTTCTACTTCATTTGTTTTGAGACAAACCCCGAAAAACATTGATTCATTTCTATAAATCTCTGTTACTCGGAAATAATGATAGCCTGAATTACTTTCGTTTACTACTAGTTCATCTCCTATTTGCAATGTATTCATGGTTACTCGGCTTGCTCCATTCCCCACGGCCATTCAACTATCCTGCCGGGTTCAATGCTTCGCCCATCTTCCAACAGGATGCGCATGGAGACACGGGTTCTTCCTGCAACGATTCCGGTATGCCGACGGAACATACCGTCGAAGTACTGGATTTCGGCACCGGGTTGGAGGCGCAGAAGCGGAGGACAATGGTCAATGAAGAATCGAGCATTATTCCATGCCTCTTCATACGCTGTCTCCGGGTCATCGTTATCACATCCTTGCACGGCCAGTGAGCAACTCACACATTGAATGAACTCGTAGTTACCCTTCCGTCTTTCTTCCAGCAGACCACCGCAGATAGGACAGAACAGTGAGGGATGTTCTTCCTCTGGGAATGCCTCATCAAAGGCCTTCTCAACTACTGCTTGCGATTCTACGGATTCATCGCGAAAAGAGAATTCGCTCTTGGTAGGAATGTTCGTTGGGGCCGAGGTATTGGCTTTAACTATCTTCGGGCTAAGGTCTGACATATAAACGTGTGTCAAGCCATTGGCCTCGTCAATAACAATCTTGGTTATCTGTTTGGGGTTTGATGTCTTGGACATGGCACCACCATATAATAATTTTATTATTTGTCAAGAAATTATTTTAATAAAAATCCCCGGAGGGGTTAGCCTCCGGGGCGATGTGCTACTTGCGCTTCCAGCCAAGTAAGTCAAGAAGTTCGAGTAAGCTCATGATTATCATCCTTTTGTGAAGAAGTTAAAGAAGGATAGTGTACCGCTATCGGTGAGTACGAACTGGGGATATTGGTCAGGGGTAAATATTTTTGTACCCCCGGAATCCCCGGTAGCCTCGACAGTCAGAAGGACTGCGGGCACCTTGTCCGTCGGGCTGGATGGAGATGGAATATCTCCCAATCGTGCCCAAACTTGGCACGCTTGCCACTGTTCGTCAAGAGCGGCAATGGCCTCGATAGCCTTGGCTATTGCAGGTATCTGCTCATCCGGAACTGTGGTCTCACTGTACTGGTCAAGGTGCGTAAAGCCCAGTGCGTCCGCGTAGATTACACTCATAATGAGCTTGGTCCAGTCGCCGGGCTGTGGGAATTGAATTTGTATTTCTGCGTTGTTCATGCCTGTTCAATGGGGTTGTTAATATCCACAAAATCCGTGGCTTCCTCGGATTCAATGGCGTTAACGGCCATTGCTTCCAGTCCATAAAAGACCGGGTTCATTCCTCCCGGCTGGTAATAAGTGTACTCTCCGATTCCCGCATAAACAGAAACGTTGCCACCCGCATTATTCACAACATCTGCAACCCAACTGGAAATGCCGACGCCGGTCTCAAAATTGGAGACGCCCCGGCATGTGGCAATTTGATACAGATTATACCCCTGACCTCCGGTGAGCATGAGCCAGAGTGCGCCTGTATCTTCATACCTGGCAATACTGGCGACAGATTTCTGTTGGTAGATAACCTTGGCAATCGTCCACGGAACAGGCTCGTTCTGACTGGCTGGGATGAAGCTGGTGGTGGTTTTCACCTGCCAGCCATCCGCGGCTGTCAGCGCGTAAATCTCACGCACCTTTATTGTATAACCGTTGCGCTGTGAGTCCCTGACATTATCAAAAGTAATATCCAGAATTTCGCCGTGATTATAAGCCAAACCGTTTGCCGGGATAATACTGTAAGAATCTATGGAAAGGTCGGGGCGAATCGTCTTCCCGCCGCGGCCGATACCAAAGGACAACTTTGCGGCACCAGTAGCACGCCAAACGAAAGAGAACCCTGCGAAACTGGAATAATTCCAGCAGGCATTAACTCCCACAAAGTCTGCCTTAATAGTTGAATGAGTACTCGGTGGAACCTTAATAGTAGCTATATGGTAGGGAACTGTTTGGGTCACAGTCGAAGTCCCTGTCTTGGTAATGGTCGCCGTATTGAGGAAAGCATTAGTGGTCAGGATGTTCGTCTCGCCAGCCAATCCCAACGCATAAAAGCGATTAACCGCCCCCGTATTCGTCGGTGCACCCGCGGCCAGCGGGATGTTGATGCCGCTGTTGGCATTGGGAGTTTTGCGGAACGTCATAACCCCGCCCACGTCAATGGTGCCGTGCATACGGGTTTGGGCGTTGAACGTAACTACCCCGTTATGGTTTTCATTTTTGTAGACCCACAAGTCCCCCGCCCCATCGATGGTCGCTGTCTTATCGTTGACGTTATTGGGGTTCGTTATGGAGAGGAAACCGTTGGATTCTTCGTAGAGTATGGCTCGCGTAGGACCGCTCTCCTTGCCGAAGAGGATGCACTTCATCTTCTCGCCAGTGGTGGCAACGAAGCTAATGCCGTCATCAAAAGTGGTGGGGTTTTGGAACTTGACAGGAATCGCAACGTCCATGTGGGAAGCGTTCGTCCCCTCAATGACCGCGGCTCCATTACCGTCCCCGTGGATTTTCACCGCGTCATCCCCTTGTCCGAGAACTAAAGGAACTTCGTTTCCGAGAACCAATCCCGCCGTGTTGGTGAAACTCCATGCCCCGGAGATTGTCTGGTCACTAGCTGGGTCAAAGCCAGTGCCAGAACCGCCACCCTCACCGGAGCCTAAACTAAAATTTCTGATGGAGACAAAGTAGCCCGCTTCTTCAATCGTACTGCCGAGAGAAAGAATTGCGGAAGTTTCAGTTGCCACAAAGACCAGCTGGTCAGTAGTCTTACCGCCAGCGAGGAATGCCTTAGGATTGTTGTCGGCTCCTACGCTAAAGAGCGCATAGCTGAATTCCGGATTAGGCTTCGTTTCCATCAAGCCGCCCAAGTCAGGATGCACATTGATAGAGTAGAGCTTACCGCTTTCGAGGTTGGAGATTTTGTAGAAACCTTCGGAGACAGGACCATCACCGTCCAGCGGGAGGGCCTCATACTCTTGGTCGTAGTCGAACCCCCAACGGGTGAAGCGCAATCGTCGCGTATGCACTTTCGACGGAGGCGTTCTTGTCCTGCGCGTTAGTGGGGACGACGAAGTACTTACCGTCGGGAGATGCAATCTCAATCACCTGTCCCGCGACCGAACCATTGATGATGAACTGTTCCGGCGTAATGTTGGACCACAGTTCGTCAGTAGGAGCGGTAGCGGAAAGCTTGAAGAGACAGGGAGAACTGGAAGCAAGAAGCCACGCGGTGTGCGTGTCGGCATCGCCCAGCTTATAGGTTACGCCCGGTGTAATAGGAGAACCGCTGACGTAGTTTTCAATATTGATTTTAGAAGAACGTTTACGTGCCATGATAGTAAAAATTTGGGGCTGAACCCATAAAAGTTTAGCTCATGAGTTCAGCCCCGTCAAGGTTTAATTGTTGGTTATGCGATATTTCCAACGAAGGTAATCACCGCAGTCCCCTTAAAGGTCTCGGCATCACCGCCCGTAGGAATCTGGAACGAGGCAACGGCGGCTCGCTGTCCCGCACCAAGAGCGGTTCCCTGTGAAAAGATAAGAGTTCCTCGAAGGTTCTTACCAGTCACAATACCCTGCGCGGCCGTGAGAGGAAGAAGACCTTGCGCCCCTGCTTCCCCAACTACGTTGGTAAGGACTACGTTCTGGTTCTGGATAGTGATGTTGCCATCGTATTGGAATTCAGGTGCGGCGGCTTCGGTCACGAAGTCCACGCGGTAATATCCGGCAGGGGTAGGACCTACAAGAGCTACGTCGGAAACGGTGTCCGAAAGGGTCGTAAGCTGGGGAGCGGTAAGACCCTCAATCCCCTGCGCGGCTACGATGTCAACGTTAGCCTTTACTGCTCCATCTACGTATACCCACGCTTTCGTGCCAGTGGAAGTGAAACGGGTGGTCCCTGCGGCAGTTACAAACGGAGGTTCTTCTATTGCGTCTGCAATGGTATCTCCTGTCTTGACAAATACGGTTACAGGGACTTCCGCACTTACTTTCAATTCATACCCTGTATCTGCGACTAAATCACCGATACTATACCACTTGTCAGGTGATAAGTCTGCGGGAAGAGTTGCTTCTTCGGGAGCCGGAATTTGGTCAGCCTTCATAGTCAAGGTAATCTCCGCGCCCTCAAGGGCATCGATGCGAAGGTAAGCGTTAGTCTGACCATCCTCCGTCACGAAGTAGAAAGCACGACCAGAAAGATACCCTTCGGCTTCCACCTGCTCCAACGCTTCATCTTTCGCGATGACCACATGCGGGCACTTGGTAGACGTGACAATAAACTTATACCGAGTAGCCTCGGTCAGTTCGGTAAGCTGATAGATTTGCCCGCGAGCGATAGTTGCATTCTCTGCGGGGATGAGAAGATTTTCTATTGCCATAATTCTTCGTTAAGAGTTTTAGTTAAAAGGTTATGCTCCAAAGCCAGAGGCGATAATAGAACCAATGTCGGCTCCTTCTGCCAGTTCTTCGGCTTCTTCGGTTTCGGTTTCCTGTTTGGGAGATTCGGTTTCTTCTTCGGAGTTATCGTCGTCGTCGCTATCATCGTCACCTATTTCTTGGTCCTCGATAGAAACAATCTCAATAGATTTGCCGTCATCTGAAACAACGCCAACTCCCATGAGCTGAACATCATCCCCCGGTTTAAGGTCTCCAAATTTTTCAGGGTCATACGTAATCTTCATGCAGATAAAAAATTGAGGCGAGCGGGTTCATCCCGCCCGCCTCGGTTTAAGGGTTATAGGTTTAGGCTTAGAGGCCCGGCACTGCCGCGGGGGTACTTACCAGAGAGCCAACGGGCTTACCGTCAGCACCAACGAGTTCGCGGCCAGCGGTCGTGCGAATGTGTCGGATGACTACACCGTGACGCGGGAAGACAGGCATCGGAGCGGCAGAAAGCGTCGCGATGAACATGCCCTGCGTACCCATGTAGTTATCACCGTTGTCCTTGTTGTTCACCCAAACCAGCTCACCAGCGTAAGTCACGGGGTCCCACTTGGCCTGACCGTAGGCAGACACCGGACGAGGAACGAGGGACTTGTACACGTCCTTCACAAAGATAATCGTATCTTCGTAGGGGGCGTTCATGTACGCGGGGTTCGGCACATAGCGATTACCAACAGTCGTTTCCACCTTGATATACTGGGGAACTTCCACCCACTTCTGACCAGTCGGCTTGGTGTCGTCGAAGGTGTAGCGGGGGTTCATGTTGTCCACGATGTAGGTAAAGCCCTTGTACGTCCACTTCACGCCCAGCTGACGCAGGAGGGTAGCATCCTTGCCTTCCGCGGCCTCTGCGAAGTTCCAGTCCTTGCGGATAACTTCGTTATGACGCAGGATGAAGTCCACGGTGTCCTTAGACGTGTAAGCCAAGAAGACAGGGGAACCTTGGTCCATCAGAGCGGCAGATTCGCCAGCACCTTCATTGATGAGCAACTGCCAAGCTTGGTTCATCAGGTCGTCGTTCAGAGCGGCTTCGGGCTTAACTTCCGGCATGGAGTTAATATCGTTGCTCACGACATCGAGACCAACAACACCCGCCTTCGTGGGGATGAGTTTGTAGCTGGCGATGTTGATGTAGCTCTGACGGTAGAAGCGAGACCAAGTATTACCGACGGCACGGACCAACTGCTTCACCGCATTCTCGGCCTGTTGCTTAGCCTGCCAAGACTGACGCATACGGAGTACGTCCAGTTTCTGGGAGGAAAGCCTCGTGATGAAGCGGCTGTAGGAGTATTCCGTAGCCCCAGTATCATTTACCGTAATCGGAATCTGGTTGGAGGTGGAAGCGAGGTTAATGTTCATCCATTCGGCACGGGGGTCCGTAGCACCGAAGGTTGCGATGCGCCCGGAATCACCAACACCGTCAGTCCATTCTCCCGTCATAATCATCTGGGAGTTCCACGGAGAAGTACGAGCAAAGGTGCTGAACATGTTGGCGTTAAGAAGGTTGGTCATCGTGACCAGCTTCAATTCTTGGGCCTGAATATCGTTAGGAGAAGTAGCCATTTGTAAATTAAATTTGGTTTAATTTGCAACGCCTAGTTCTCTTTGGAAGATTTTGTTTTGGGGTCTTACGCGGTCATGGCAGGGTCAGGACCAAGAATTTTCACACCTGCATAAAGGTTTGTTTTGGTTTGCTCGCGGGAAAGCAAGAATGGGGCACCGCATTTGATGCTCCATTCTTGTCATAAAATTACCAGTATGTCAAGGAAAATTTATTATAATCCGAAGGCACTACCGATAATGTCCCCGACTGCGGTCGGCCCGGCGGGTGGCTGGGTCTCCGGAGCTTTGGAGCTACCACTGTTAGCGGAGGGGCGGGCCTTGCGGAGTTTGGCCACCTTCACGTTGAGAGCCTCGATTGTCGCGCGAGCATCTGCCAGTTCCTTAACCATGAGTTCGGCCAGTGCGCCGTCCATGAAGGAACCATTATTTATCTTGTGAGCAAGATGGCGGGCATGCTTCACATTCTCTTCGGTAATCTCCGTGGTCATGCCCAGTTCCTTGGCGCGTTCCTTCATCGCTTCCAACGTGTAGTTGTCGAGATTGACGGTGTAGGTCCCGGCCTCCGACTTGCCGCCGCGGCTGGCTTTCAACTCTTCCACATACTTGTCGGCTTCGGCCTGATAGTTTCCGTGGGCGACAATGGCCGCGTCGCGGACCTTAGCCATGCGGACAAATTTGAACATGGCAGAATCGCTGATGCCCAGTTCCTTCCCAATGGCCTCATACGCTTCTTCCCGGTCGTACTCGTCGAGGTCGGGATTAAGGGCAACTTCATTCAGCTTGTCCATGTCGAGGGAGGCTCCGCTCGCGCGGGCAATCTCCACAAGTTTGGCGTTAGCCTTATTGTACGGGGCAGTTACATTGGTCTTGTATTCTTCGGTTGCGGTGAAGGCATAGCCACGTACAATTTCTCGCAGAGATTCAAGCTCTTCATTGCTTGACGTGGACTTACCCGCTTCTTCCAGCTTGGCCTTCAAGTCCGCGATTTCTTTCTTCGCGCCCCTCAACTGGACGCGCATTTCAGCGAATGCCTTGCTCGCCGCCTTGCTAGCCCGTTGTTCCTTCGGCCCATCATCTTTCTTTTCTTCCTTCTTCCCTTCTTCGTTTTCTTCCTCTTCGTTTTCCCCCTCTTCGTTCTGTTCTTCCTCGGTTTCCTCGGATTCCGTGTCATCCGAGGGAACCGGGGTTCCCGTGGTATTGACTACTTCATCATCCGCGATGCGGGGGCCAGCATCTGGCATGACTACCGTACCGTCCGGGGATTCAATGGGAGCCGTGGGGTTAGCGGGATTGGTGGGTTGAGTGGAATCCGTGGAATCCGGGGCGAACAGGGTCTGTTCGAAAATGTTATGTATGTCGTTGTGAATGGCACCATCTATGATGCCCTCCGCTACTGCGGGAATATTTACGTTGTCCATCTAAGTATTACTTGTTAGGTGAAAGTGAGTTAATCCAAGCGTTACGCTCGGTCATGGGATGATTCATCATAGTTACCGGGGATTCGGTTTCTTCATTCTCTTCGGCCAGATTGAAGAGAGCGGCGATAACGGATTTAGCCCCAGCCGCGAAAGCTCCATTCAATGCGGCGGCTTCCATTGTGGGCTGTAAGGTCGCATTGAGTTTTGACTGAACAATGCAGAGAGCTTCTTCCATTACCGGGTCATGCAGGAGTTCAGCAAGGCGGCCAGTCGCCGCCTTGTTGCTTTTGAACCCTTCGACAGTGTAGGTAGGAACTGCCTTCATCGTGCACCTCCCAGCGATTGAGCCGCTTTAGCGTTAGCTTCTACGGCGTTACGAGTAATCTCGGCATCCTGCTTTTCCTTAGCCAACTGGATTTCAGCTTCCGTCTTCATGCGCTTCAATTCAATTTCGGCTTCGGCTTTCATCTGTTCAGGAGTAGGTCCTTCTTGGGGAGCCGCTTCTTCGTTCTGTTGCATCGCTTCCAAGGCCCGCATGCCATTGGTAATAACCTCGTTGCACCTCTTGACCAGTTTCTCGTACTGTTCAAATTCGGGGACAACTTCCTTGGCGGCCTGCAAATAGTCCATGTGTCCTGCCAACTGGGCGACCAGAAGCTGTAGAGGTTGAGCTAGCTGGGCCATCTCTTCGGGTTCCAGCTGTGCGTCCGGTAGCATGGACATGATGAAGTTGGCATGCACTTCCGCGTGCGTCCTGTGGTCCTCGTTCGGCATAACCGGAACTTCCTGACCTGCCATGAGCTGGTTGTTCTGGATGGATGCGATAGAGGCGGCCACGGTTTCGGACGGGTTGGGGTCATCCTTCAACGGCATGAACAACTGCGCGGTGCGTCCATTCGTTTCGTTGGCAATGGCCATGCGGATGAGACGTTCCTGCCCAGCGCGGGGCATGAACTGCATGTAGTTGAGACACTGACGGAGAGCCATCGTGCGGCGAACCTTACTGCCCGCGCCAATGGGGGGATGAGCGGTGACTCT
>ERZ780010.21-NODE-21-length-55193-cov-7.10871_pt1 | contig 55193 bp, 50 predicted proteins | sample MGYA00511871_ERZ780010 | MGnify/ENA primary metagenome ERZ780010 (study PRJEB29588, sample SAMEA2162138) | human gut metagenome | biome: human gut; feature: human-associated habitat; material: faeces | place: Denmark | collected 2008/2010 ... | reverse complement strand
TTCCAATTGACGTAACAGCTTCTTTACTAAACTTTCTCATAAATTGCTCCTTTCTATATTATTATAAACCATTTTCGGATTTTTTTCAATAAAAAAAGAGGCACAATGTGCCTCATATTCAACTATCTCTCTTTCTCATATTGTTATAGACTACTGTTGCAGAGGTGCTCTCCACAAAGAGTCATTAAATTTATTTTGATTAGCAGTAACGTCAACAGACAAAGTAACGTTGCTAGGTGTGAATACAAATACTAAATCACCTACTTTTTGCGGTTTGCCATCAAGAGCGTGAGCTGCACCGCATACGAAGTCGATTGTTCTTTGTGATTGTTCTTTATCTAAAAGATGAAGGTTTAAAACGATTGTTTTTCTGTTTCTAAGATGTTGTACAATTGTTGCAGCATCTTCGAATGAACGAGGTTCCATAACTTTTACTTCATAACCTTTGAAGTTAGGGTGATTAACAACTTTTAATTCGCTTGTTTTATCAACTGTTGGCTGATAAGAATAAGCAGGATCCAATGCTAAATTGTCCTGAACAGGATAATCTTCATCAATTTCCTGAGCCATTTCATCGAAAATAGTTTCTCTTGGTTCAAATCCTTTTACTAAAAAATCTACTACTGATTTAATTTTGTCTGTTACTACTGCCACCGTTTTTCCTCCGTTTATCTTACTTATTTAAATAATTTTCTACCTATTCTCAGCATTGTCGCACCGTTTTTCACTGCGATATTGTAATCCTGACTCATTCCCATTGATATCTCTCTTAATTCACAGTTGTATTTTTGTTCAAGTTCGTTTTTGATATCTCTCACTTGAGAAAACAGCTTGTTCAATTCTTCTTCAGAAGCCCCCAGAGGCGCCATATTCATCAGTCCTGCAACTTCAATAGCGGGAAGCTCTTTTATAGAGGTAAAAATTTCGAAAAGCTCTAACTTGGAAAATCCAAACTTTTGTTCTTCTTCTGCATTGTTAACCTGAAGAAAAATTTGCTGAACTTTCCCTGCTTTTGCTGCTTCATCCGAAATTTCTTTTGCAAGTTTGAATGAATCCACAGAATGTATATAATCAAAAGTCCCTACTACCTTTTTAACTTTGTTAGTCTGCAGGTGCCCTATAAAATGGAACTTTGAATTACTTTTTATTTCTGCAGGAAGATTGTTAATCTTCTCAATAGCCTCAATTACTCTTGATTCCCCGAAGTCCCTCAATCCGGCATTATATGCTTCGATTATGGCATCTTCGTTAAAATACTTCGTAACTGCAATTATTTTTGGTTTATAAGGTGCGATTTCTTCCTGTATTTGTAAAAGATTTTTTTTAACCGTGTTTAACATAAATAATCATCCTACCCCTACAAGAAGTTGAATATAGTATTAATTGTACTCTATACATCTGACGCGGACAACTTTTTTATTTTTAACCCTTCCTCCTCTATATATTTTCCCCGAAAACCATGATGTCATCATGATTTCGCGGTATTTAACATTTCTTCAAGTTTGGTTAATATTTTGTAATATTGTCTCTTTTACGGCATGCTTTTTATTATTTTGGGCATGCCCCTGATGTATATTATTAGAATAAACGATGTTTACAAAGATTTTATCCACTAAACACATGAGATTTTTTGATTTTATTAAAGAAATAAGTATAATTAGCTTGTGGATATTTCAGAAAAAGAAAAATTTGATACTGCATTTAAGCTTCACAGAGAAGGAAAGACTGCTGAGGCAGAAAAAGCTTATATTGAAATTTTAAATACAAAACCTGACAATTACGAGGTTCTAAACCTTTTGGGATTGCTTTATCTTTCTCAAAATAAACAGAAAGAAGCAGAAGAATATATTACTAAGGCTTTATCTTTCAATAAAAATTCATATTTTTATGAAAATTTGGCAAGGGTTTATATTCAGGAAAAAAGTTTTGACAAAGCCTGCAAGATTTTAGAGGAAGCTATAAACACTTGTAATTGCGGGTTTGAGATTTATTTCCTTTTAGGTTTGTCTTACAAAAATAACATACAGTATGAAGAAGCAGAAAATGCGTACCTCAAAGCGCTTGAGATTAACCCTAAATCAGAAAAAGCTTGTTTTAACCTTGCAAGCCTGTATCTTTTCCTGAATAAGCCAGAAAAGGCAATTGAATACTTCACAAAATGCCTTGAAATAAACCCGAATGATAAAGAGGTTCTTTATTTTCTATCTTTAGGATATTTCAGGATAAAAGATTATGAAACAGGGACAAAATACTTTGAAAACAGGCTATGCAGAAGCACTGCAATCACTTCCCAGAAAGTAACTTATCCAAACTTGATAAAAAAAGCACACCTGTGGCAGGGGGAAGATATTTCCGACAAAACGCTTTATACATATTACGAAGCAGGTTTTGGCGACATGATTATGTTTGCAAGATATATTCCCGAACTTCAAAAACGATGTAAAAAACTTTTAATAAAACCGCAAAAAGAGCTGTCACAACTCTTTAGAGATAACTTTCCCGATGTTGAGGTTATGGACTTGTTTTATGATGAAGCAAATACGGATTTTGATGTGCATATTCCTTTTTTGAGCGTTCCTTATGTGCTGGGGCTTAATAATGAAGAAATATTCATGCATCACGACAGGTATCTTAAAGCAACACCCGACAAAATAAAATATTACAAAGAAAAGTTTTTTAATAATGACAAGTTTAATATAGCCGTTAAATGGCAGGGAAACACTTATTACGAAACAGACAGAGTGATAAACGTTGATGCTTTTGCTCCCTTATTTGAACTGCCTAATGTAAAAATTTTCTCAGCACAAACATTTGAGGGAGCTGAGGAATACGAAAAACTTGCTTCCAAATATGATATTACTGACTTAAGTAAGAGCTTTAAAGATTTTTCTTATACGGCAGGCGCTGTTGAAAACCTTGATTTGATTATTTGTAATGATACGTCTTTAGCCCACCTTGCAGGGGCAATGGGAAAACCTTGTATCATTCTTCTGCCTTATCAGTATAACTGGAGATGGCATATGGATATAACTCACTGCGACTGGTATGACAGTGTTAAGCTGTTCCGATTAGGCAAAAAAGAAAGCTGGAATGAACTTATGCAAAGGGTTGCAGAAAGCTTAAGGGCAGCTAGATAGCTGCCCTTTTAATTATTTCTTTTCAAATATCATTACGTATTCGTGTTTAAAGATAAAAAATCCGCCTGCAAGAGCTCTATAACGCCATAAATTAGCGGTTTTACCCTTAGCACGTTCGTTTCCCTGAATATCTTTTACAATAATACCTTTCAGCTTAAATCCCAAGCTCATCATTCTTGCCATACACTCAAATCCGAGCGGCTGAACTTCTGAATTTTTGTAGCTGTCACCGATAATCAATGCTGCAAAACGTCCTTTTTCAAGCATATCATAACCGTTTTTTGCAACTTTCGCAAACAAATCGTAAAATTCTTCTGTTGTATCGCAGTTTGATAAATCTTCTTTTTTATCCGAAAACTTGATAATATCATCGTAAGGCGGGTGAAGAATTAAGAACTGGGCTTTTTCTTCACGCATAATATCAAGACTTGCCTGAATTTTTTCTTTAGCTATTTCTGATGCAGAATCCGCACAGATTACTCTGACGTCAGTTACAAGCTGTTTTGGAGTAAACTTTTCGGAAACGCTTTCTGCAAGTTCATCTTTAAGTTCAACACCAATGCAGCGTCTGCCCATATTTACAGCTTCAATCCCTGAAGTTCCGGAACCGAAAAACAGGTCAAGCACAATATCATTTTTCTTGGTAAATCTTTCATAAAGCTGTTGAGCGATTTGAGGAATATAGTTTCCGTGATATTCATTGGAGTGTCCGCCGTCTTTCAATCGTGTCGGGAATTCCCACAATGTATCTGTTTTTACGTGCTCATAAGCCTTCCAGTTGTTTAAATCAATGTCACTGTATCTGGTAGTTTTGACAGGTTTTACAACTTGCAAATCCGCTGTCTTGGATTTGCTCCACGCTCCCCGAGTTTCGCCTTTGGAGCTTTGCTCCAGCAGGCTCAATCTGTTCGCTATCCGGACTTGCGCTGCTTCGTCCGTCCGCAAATCCGCCTGTTTAGATGGTTTTATTTTTGTATTTGTTCTCGCTCTTACCAAGTCTTTTTCTCCCTATAAATAAATTCTCTTTATAGCATCTTATAGAAATGTTTCAGATTTGTAATCAAACATTTAGATGAATTTGTGTTTGTTGTAGATTGAAAAATAGATGGAGGTATGATGTTCGAGGGAGCATTTACACTAAGTAATTTTTATATGATTGCAGGATTTTTACTTTCAATGTATGCCTGCGTTTCAAACGATATTATTCAAACTCTGGGTACATTTTTAAGTGCAAATAAAAAAACACCGTTTTATTATTTGTGGGCTTTTTCGGTAATCGTTCTTGTTATAACAATTGTTACAGGATGGATTGTTAATAACGGAGATATGTCCTTCGGTCTATTGACCAGAATTCCTGTAACAGAACATTATACATTTCTTTACCTGCTTCCTCCAATTATACTTATACTTTTAACAAGATGGGGAATTCCTGTTGCAACAACATTTTTGGTGCTAAGTGTTTTTTCTGTCAGCGATACATCCGTAATTTGGATGATGCTTACTAAATCTGTACTCGGTTATGTTATTGCATTTGTTGCCGCAATAATTATCTATAACATCATCGGACGACCTCTGGAGAGATATTTTTATTACACCCAAAAACGTTCCGGAGATACTAAAATTTCAAAATGGTGGATGGTTGCCAAATGGTGCTCTACTGCATTCATCTGGTCCCAATGGCTTGTACAGGATTCTGCAAAGCTGTTTGTATATTTACCAAGAAAGGCATCTGTCACAGAATTATTATTTGTACTTTTAAGCTTCACTGTTTTCTTGGGAATTTTAACTTACAAACGCGGAGGAGATATTCAAAAAATTGTCAAGATGAAAACTAATGTTCAAGATCCCCGCTCCGCAACTATTATTGATATAATTTATGCATTCTTGCTTTTATATTTTATAAATTTAAACAATGTGCCGATGTCAACAACCTGGGTTTTCATAGGTTTGCTTGCCGGACGTGAAATTGCGCTATATCAAAGATTGCGTTTTGAATCTCCTAAAAAAATGTATAAACATATTATAAAAGACTTATACAAAGTAACTTTAGGTTTAATAGTTTCGGTTGTAGTAGTAGTTTTACTTACACAATTTGATTATGTTAAACACTTCTTCTTCTCTCATTTTATAGGAGGCTGATATGGCTAGAATTCAACAATTATCAAAACATTTAATAAATCAAATCGCAGCAGGCGAAGTTATTGAACGCCCGGCATCTGTTGTAAAAGAATTGGCTGAAAACTCCATAGATGCAGGTGCTACAAAAATAAGTATCGAAATCAATAACGACTGCCGTGATATAAGAGTTGCGGATAACGGATGCGGAATTCATCCGGATGACATTATGCTTGCTTTTTCAAAACATGCTACAAGTAAAATTGCTTCTGATGATGATTTGTTTGACATTCATACACTTGGTTTCAGAGGGGAAGCTCTTGCAAGTATTATTTCAATTTCAAAACTTACCTGCACTACAAGAACTGTTGATTTTGAAACAGGTACAAAAGTTAAATGCGAAAACTCCGAAGTTAAACAGGTTGAAACAGGATGCGCAGTCGGAACTATTATGGATATAAAAGATTTGTTTTATAACCTTCCTGCGAGATTAAAATTCTTAAAAAGCCCTAATACGGAATTTTCATACATTCAGGAACTTGTTCAATCCTTAGCACTTGCTCATCCCGAATGCTCTTTGGAATTAAAGAAAAACGGCAAAACAATGCTGAAAACATCTGCACAAAATAACTTGCTGCAAACTATAAAAGAGGTTTATTCTGCCGATGTTATATCAAACCTTAAAGAAGTCTTAAAAACAGATAACCTCTCAGGCTTGAAAATTAGCGGTTATGTCAGCACTCCTGATTACACACGCTCCAGCAAAAAGAGTTATCATATTTATATTAATTCAAGAACAGTGAAATGCGGAGTTTTTCAAAAGGCTATTGATACTGCTTACAAAAGCCTTATTGCAAACGGCAAATATCCTTTTGTTGTTTTAAATTTGGAAATTCCGCCTGCTGACGTTGATGTTAATGTTCACCCTACAAAAAAAGAAGTAAGATATAAAAACACAAACCAAATATTTAATTTTATTTATACTTCTATTCAGGCAGGACTTGCAAATTATGTTGAAAGACAACAGCCAAAATCTGAACAGCCCGCACAAGATAACGTAATTGACTTTGTACAGCCAAAACTTGAAAGCTCGGGAGAAATCTTTTTTGACAAAAATGATGATGCGGTTTATGTGTCAGATAAAATTATGGAACAGGAATCAGACAATAATGTACAGGAAAAAGAAAATACTGAACAAAGAAAATTTTTCGTTCCTGCTGATAAAGAACCTGAACCTGAAGAAAACATTGTTGGACAATACAAAAATACATATATTTTAATAGAAAAAGAAGACGGCTTGGAAATAGTTGACCAGCACATAGCAGAAGAACGATACATTTATGAAAAGCTTATGTCGGAAAAAAATATTGTTTCACAAATGCTTTTTGTATCTGATGTAGTTCCTGTTTCTATTTCTGAAGCAGAACTTATCAAAGAAAACATAGAAAAGTTTGAAAAATTTGGTTACGGAATTGAATTCCTAAAAGACAATGAGTTAATTTTCAAAAAAGTTCCGCAAATGATTGCAAAGGTAAACCCTAAAGAGATTTTAGCTGATATTTTGGAGAATATTGACGGTAATATTGACAGACTGGAAGAAAAAATTCTTATCACAACATCTTGCAAAGCTTCTGTAAAAGCAGGTCAAAAACTTTCTACCTGGCAGATGCAGGAAATTATCAAAAAATGGCGTACAACAAAAATGCCTTACACCTGCCCTCACGGCCGCCCCATTGTTAAATTCTTCCCGCATAAAGAAATTGCAGCATTTTTCCAAAGAAATGCATAAATAAAAAAGAGCCTTATTTAAGGCTCTTTTTTTACTAATCAACATTTGCAGACAGACAAGTTTTTTCATAGTGCAATCTGTTGTTAAATTGATTAATTCTTCCCATAACTTCTTTAAACATAGGTATAGGCAAGCTTTGTTTACCGTCAGATAAAGCATTTTCAGGATCATGATGAACTTCTATCATAATACCGTCAGCACCTACAACAAGCCCTGCCTTAGCCATCGGTTCTATCAAATATCTTTGTCCTGTACCGTGGCTTGGATCTACAATTATAGGGAGGTGAGAATATTTTTTTATAACAGGAATAGATGCAATATCCATTACGTTACGGGTAAATGCGCTGTCAAAGCTTCTTATACCTCGTTCACAAAGGATTACATTCGGATTTCCGTTATACATAATATGTTCTGCTGCAAGTAAAAATTCTCTGATTGTACTTGCCAAACCGCGTTTTAAGATTACAGGCTTTCTGCATCTGCCGACAGCGTGAAGCAGTTTAAAGTTTTGTACGTTTCTTGCTCCGATTTGCAATACATCAATGTATTCACACATTATGTCAAGGTCCGCAACATCCATAACCTCTGAAACAGTCAAAAGTCCTGTGGCTTCACTTGCCCTCTTCATATATTGCAAAGCTTTTTCACCATAGCCTTGAAAATCATAAGGCGATGTTCTCGGTTTAAAAGCTCCGCCTCTTAAAAATTCACAGCCCATTTCTTTTCCTGCCATAGCAACTTTTAATAGCCCCTCATAATCTTCTTCAACTGAACAAGGACCTATCATTGAAACAGGTTTATTTGTACCGCCTATTTTTACACCGTTTGCAAATTCTATCACGGTATCATCAGGCTTTCTGTCACGAGATGCAAGTCTGAACGGTTCTCTTATGATTTTAACTTCTTTTACGCCGTCAAAAGCTGAAATTCTTCCGGGAGTAACTGTCGTTTTATCACCGATAGCATCAATAACCGTGTGTACTTCACCCTGATTAAATCTTATATCAAATTCATTGTCTTTTAAAAAATCAATAACTTTTTGTACTTGAACTTTGGTAGCGTTACGCTCCATAATTATAATCATAGTCATCCTCCATATTCCGGCAAAAAGTAGTGTATCATAAATATTTTTTATTATCAATCTGCTTTAACATTGCTTTTGCAGGATAATAACCGGGTAAAACCGTTAAGCAGGCTTTTAAATATTTTTCAGCTTCTTTAAAATCATTTTTATTGTAATAAATATATGCCAAAAGATAGTGCAGCTCTGGATCATGATAAAAATAGGATTTTGCTCTGTCTAAAAAGAATAAGGCTTGTTCCTCCAAATTATTGTTATAAAACACACGTCCGATAAATTTATGAACTTCAGGGTTTATAGTAAACATAAAATCTGCATATCTTACAATATTTTCAACATATTCACCCTTGTAATAATGGATAAGTATATTCAAATCAATTTCCAAGAAATTTCTAAGCTCAAAATATGAAGGATACTCTCTTATATCCTGCTGTATTAAGGAAACCATAAAATATCCCCAATGAGCTCGAATATCATTATTTTTAGCAGCTTCAAACAGGTTTTTCGCCTTAACTATATTATCAGACAGAAGCTCGTAATATGCATTTTCCAAAATGCAGCCGTTTTTAACAAAAAATTGTTGGCTCTCTTCATCAAGAGAAACCAACAATTTTTCTTTAGCTGTATTATAATTTATAACCATAAACTAATATTTGTCGTTGTTAGAACCAAAGCTGAAATCAGGCATCATAGAATTCATCATCATAGCCTGCATTACTCTCGGATCAATATTTTGCCCTTTTTGAACCTGACTCATCATCATAGGAAGCATATTCATCATGCTGTTATTATTGTTATTGTTTCCGCCTAAAAGCATACTCATTTCCATCATTTGCGGATCCTGATACTGCATCATTGAGGCATAACCTTCCGGTTGAACCGTTAAGTTCAGCCCGGCAGCTTTTAATGTCTTGACAGCATTTAGAATTTCTTCATCACTTACTTGAGCAATTTTTTCTGTTTCTTCTGCGGATGACTTATTGTCAAATTTTTTAATTTTTTCAAGGTCTTTTGTTTCAAGAGAATCTTTTTTATTGATTGTTTCTTTAATGTTGTTTAATTCTTTTTGTTTAACTTCCTGATTTAATTCAGGTGACAAACCATTGCCATATGGAGATTTGATAAATCTGTCCAAATCATCTTCTTCAGCGCTTGTATCTTCAGGCGGCTGGCAAGCAGGTCCGCCGGTCAAGCAATCACGTCCTTTAATTGCATAATCAACTAAATAGCTGTTCGGGCTTAACGCTATAACCTTTTCGTAAGATTCGACTGCATCCTCAAGCATGTCTACATGGGTATAAGCCAGTGCCATATAATAGTAAGCAACCGCATTTGAAGGATCTTTTTTGACTAATGAAAATAACTCTTGAAGACATCCGGAATAATTTCCATTTTTGTACTTAGCTATTGCACTTTTAATATTTGCATTCGGATAGTAAACAGTTATTTTATCTAATGAAGATGAAGCTGTAGTTTTTGAGCTGTCACTGGTTGTTTTCATTGAACCGTCCGGATTGTATTCAACCTTTCTCGGCTGGTTTAATTTTTCCAATTTTTGAGGCGGTGCAGCATTTACACATAATGTGCTGAGTGCTAATAATGCAGTTAATGTAACAAAAATTTTCTTATTCATCACGTACGTCCTTTTTCTCATTCTTAATGATTTTTCAATATAAATCAAGCTCTTTACTTAAATTATATAACATTTTTTAAAATAGTCATAGTGTAAATATATGATATTGATATTATCTGACAGAAAATTCACATCCGCAGTAATTTTGCCTGTACAGGTTTAAATCTTTAGAAATCCTGTTTGTCTTTAAAAATCCATCTTTTTTCTTAAAGTCAATTGCAATGTATTCAAGTCCGTATTCTTGCGCGATATTTTCACCTATTTCACTAAGTCTTGAAAAATTCTTATGCGGGCTTATAACAATTGAGGTTGTAAATTTATTTATTCCCATTTCTTTAGCAAATTCAGCTGTTTTTCTTAAACGAAGTTCAAAACATCTGTCACATCTTTTTCCTTTTTCCGGTTCGTTTTCATAACCCTTTGCAGCACTGTAAAATTCCTGCGGGTTATAATCACCCTCAATTAACTTTACATTAGAATATGAGCATAACGTCTTTTCTGCATACAGTCTTTTATAATATTCTTCCTGCGGGAAAATATTAGGATTATAAAAATATACAAAAACCTGATATCCCATATCTTGTAATAAAGATATAGGATATCCGGAACATATTGCACAACAGCTGTGAAGTATTATTTTATTTTTCTTCTGCACCTGCTTTTTCTACCCATTCCACGTATTCTTTGTAAGGCTTAATACCTACATAAGCATCGTTATTTATCATTGTTGTCGGTGTTCCGTTTATGCCTTTAGCATAAGCTTCATCAATTTCTTTACGTATTTTTTCAGCTGTTTCAAGACTGTTTGCATCTTCCTGAAGCTTCTGCATATCAAAGCCCATATCTTTTACAAGGTCAAGAATTGCTTCTTCATTTTGAGGTTTATTTTGGAATAAAATATCGTTCATATCCCAGAATTTACCTTGTTTTTCAGCAGCAATTGCATATTTGGCATCTATACAAGAACCTTGATGGAACGGTCCCTGCAAATACTTGTTACAATCTGTATCCAGAGGAAGATTTCTGTGAATAACCTTGATATTTTTCATATCTTTTGCAAGTTTATGCATCATAATATTGTGAGCATAACATATCGGGCACTGGTAATCTGAATATGTATAAACAATAATTTTTGCATCTTTATTACCCAAAACATTCCCTTTAACAGCGTATTTATTATGTTTTGCTTTTACAAATTCTTTAAATTGAAGCTGTCTTTTTACTTGCGGTGCAAATACATAGCTTGTTGCAGTATAAGTTAAAAAGCTTGCGGCAGCCAGCATAACAATAATAAAGGCTATTAAATATTTTTTAATTTTAACAGCATCTATAAAATCCGCAAAACTTTGTTTAACTGATTTTACAAAACCGCCGTTTTTGAAATCTGTTGCGATACAGCCTATTAAAAGATTTAAGATATAAGTAAACGCGCAAAGCACGCACAATTTTTTAATTTCAAACAAACTTAAACATAACAATATCATTGAAATTATGAATGAAATTAATCCCAAAGATGCTATGTAATCCAACGGATTTTTGAAAACTTCCAAGAACTTTAAGAATTTTACATTCTTCAATTTATTTACAAAAAGCATAAAAATCATAAATGCATATAAGAACATTCCCCAGTAAGCAAGAGGAATACCAAAGAATTGTGATTCAGTGGTTTTTGCAATTCCGTCGCAATCAATAAAATCATTTACAGAACAAAAGCTTGCTAATGCATAAGGATTAAAGTTTGCATTGTAATAAATAATCGCTAATTTTATAGTTGTAAGTAAACCTATAACTGATAAAACAGCTATTCCAACCTTTTTTTTCATATCTTCATTCATACATAATTCTCCTATTATATGTTTATAATACAATTTTAATTTTTATAAATCAATAGCATAAAGCAGGTATATTAAATCCCCCGTTATGGCAATAAAAAGTCTATTATTATATTTTAACCTTGAATAAAATAAGATTTCATGGTATACTTGATTTATACAGTTATTTTGCGAGAGGTTGATTTGAAAAAGAATATTTTTGACTTGTTTTTAGATAAAGTACTTACTGTACCTTTTTGGGTAAGACAGGTTATATATCTGAAATTAGCTCAGGAAATGAGAGAAAAATCTTGTGAAAACTTTTTAAGAAATAATCCTGATGATATTCTCTCTACATTCGTTCCTACTCTTACCTTTAAGGGAAAAACAGAACTTATGGAACGTAAATGCGGACTTGATAATAATATTTATAACTTCCTTCAAGGATGTGCAAATGAATATAGCATGCTGGAAATATCAGTTAACACTTTCCTTTCTATGGAAGAAGTTGCTAAGTACTATGAATTATGCCTGGAACAGAACTTTATTAAAGTGCCTGATTCTAAAGAAATTCATGCTATGGCAGGTTATATTGCAGGCAAATTCAGGGTCGGCGAATATTTTAAACAAAAAGGAGCACTTACTGTTGATCAGCTGCAGCAGGCAATTTTAGCTCACCGAAGCGCAAACGAACAAGGTCAGCCTGCAAGATTTGGAGAAATCCTTGTAACACTCGGTTTTGTTAAAGAAGAAGATTTAACAGCTTTGTTATTGCTAAAAGAAGAATCTAAAAAACGTTTCATTCTTGACTACAATACCGTTCCAAAATCCGAAACAACTTTTACTAACGATAATCAAAAGTATGAGGAAGAAATTGCGGCATTAAAAGATGAAAATCTTAAATTAAAACGTAAAATGATTCAGCTTTTGGAGTTAGTAAAAAGAAATGGTCAACAATAATACAGAACCGACACTTCTTGTCGAATTTGAAAGAGACGGACTTGTAGAGCGCGAGCATTACGGTTTTATAGTTCTTGCCGATAAAAACAGGGCTTTTGACTTCACAGGAGATGCAAAAAATTATCCGTTCTACCTGCGTTCCTGCGCAAAACCTTTACAGGCAAGCCTTTTGATAGATTTCGGGATGGACAAGCACTATGAGATGACAGAAGAAGAAATTGCAATCTGCTGTGCTTCTCATGCCGGAGAGGAGGTTCATGTTAAAACAGCAGTCGGACTTTTAAAGAAAATCGGACTTGATGAAAGCTATTTAAAATGCGGTTTTCATAAGCCTCTTTCTAAGACCGAACAAAATAAAATGCTTTTATCAGGAACCCGGGAAAATATAATTCAAAACAACTGCTCAGGCAAACACATTATGATGCTCGGTTTATGCAAAATGAAAAACTGGGATTTGGCTACATATGATGAGCTTGAACATCCTTTACAGCAGGCGATTAAAAATAAAATTAATGAATTATGCCATATAACTAAAGAATATCCGATTACAAAAGACGGATGCGGCGTACCTATTCATTCCATGCCTTTGAAAAACATGCTTCACGGGTACTTAAATCTTTTCTGCAATCCGAAATACGAAAAAATAAAAAATGCATTCTTAAATCATCCTTATCTTATAGGCGGTGAAGACAGAACTGACACCAAAATTATCGAGCATTCCAACGGACTTGCTGCAAAAGTAGGAGCAGGCGGATTATGCATAGTTGTAAATACTTTAACAGAGGAAGCCTTTATTGTTAAGATTGCTGATTGCGACATGCAGGCAAGAGAACTTGTAGTTTTGCAGGTTCTCAAAAATCTTCACTGGGCTGATATTGAAATCTCTCATGACATAAAAACACTTCACAATGAAAAAGTCGGAGAAATTATTGTTTCAACTTAAGCTTTCCGTTTAGCATTTTTGATGCCTCCTGATTATATTCTGCTTTTACATTTAAGTAAGCATCTTTCTTAATCAAACCGTTGTCAGTTTCTATTGACATGAAATATAAGCCTCTGTTATAAACATTCTGCGCTGATTTCATTATTTCATCAGGAATTTTTCCGTTATAAATCTTGCTTGCATGAGATATTTCATACAGCCTGCGCTTATCTAATCCGCTTAAATATTTTCGAAGCGTTTTACCGTCTTTTTCAACAACAAACATTTTTTTGTTTTCAAAGTTATTAATATATTTCTCCAGTTCGCCTGAACTTTTAAATTTTATTTCGGAATAATCAACATTCATTTTTGCAATAGCAGATGAGTAATCACCGCTTTTTAAAGCACTTACAAATCCTGAATGGTTTTCAAACATTGTTTCGCCTCTGTTAAACACAAAATCCATTACGGAATCTTTAACATTCTGCGGCATTTTTTTGTAAGCATCATCACCGATTATAGCCCTAATGTTTTGTTCTCTATCAAGAATATCCTGAGCCAATAGTGTATAAATCTGCGTATCAGAAAGTTTCGCATTTTTATATTTTGTATACTCTTTACCATCAAGAGCGTGTCCTATGCCGATTGTTTTAACCCCGTTTTTGTCTGTGTATACGCTATTGTGTTTTTCTTCCATTTTTTCAAGCGACTTTAAATAATCAAGGCTAAACCCTGTGGCTTTTGCAGCATCATCAATACTTTTGACGTTTTTAGCAATTCTTCTTTCAGGAATTTTAATTGTTTCACCCACTTTTAGTGCTTTCTCATTAAGAGAATTAAGTGCAAGAACCGCTTCTGTGGAAACACCGAATTTCTCTGCAATAGAACCTGCCGTATCCCCTTGTTTAATAACATAATCAGGACTTTTTGTTATTTTTACAAATTTATTACGTGCATTTTCTTTTGCGATATCTTCATCGGAAATTTCTTTATACATTTGAATTCCGCTGTTATTATTATTTTTGGGTGAAGTAAAAATTGCAGCGTTTGATTTTGCCGGAATTTTAAGCCTTTGACCGACTGACAATGCATTACCGCTTAATCTGTTAGCTTTCTTTAAATCTTCTACGGAAACTCCGTTTGCTTTTGCAATAGAAAACAATGTCTCTCCTGATTTTACAGTGTAAACATTATCATCCTTATGTGGCACGTTTTTTGTGTTATTTGATTTTTGCGTTTGTTCGGGAGGAGTTGATCTGAAAAAGCTCAGCAACTTCCATAAATCGAAATCTGACATTTTTTACCTTACTTTATTAAAGTTTCTTCTATTGCATCAGCAACACATTTCATATATTTTTTCTGGTCATACGTTGATAAAAGCGAGTTTGTAATATCTTCATTTGCAATATTACCTATTTCCAGCAGAGATGATGAAACACCTTTTGTCGCATTATTCACATACAACTCATCATGTTCCACTTTTGGCGTAAGCTGTGGAAAACCTTTTTTCAAATGTTTGTTAATATTATCCGAAAGCTTTTTATCAACGCCTTTTGTGTATCTTACAGTACACTTTTTATCTTTCGGGTTTTCTTTTACTGATTCCACGTGAACAGACAAAAATAGCATATCGCCTTTATTGCTGTCTTTCATAACTTTTCGTACATCATCAGCGCCTTTTTTGCCTGCTAACATATTTTCAAGATAATGTTGTTTTGCCATACCACCGTTTCTTACTGCACCTGAAACAAAAACAACAGTTGCACCTCTGCTTCTCAATTCGTCAGACAACTTGTCAACAAAGCTTTGCGCCACGCGCCATTCTTCAATAGGCATCTCTTTGCCTTCGGCATTTTTTACAGAAAGAACTGTACCCGGATCAAAACTACCGTTGCTTTGCTGATAGCCGCCGTGCCCTGAATTCAGGATTACTACTTTATTATTCAAATTACCTTTGCCTGTTGGTTTTTGAAGTTCCGTAACAGCTTCTATTTTCTTTGTTTCGGTATTATAATTCGGAAGCGGTCTTACAATATAAGGATTATCGACTTTACTAAACCCTTTATCTTTTTTGGCACTGTTAATCGCCCATTTTTTTAACTGACCTGCCGTAGCATAATTTCCGTCAGAACCTTTTATGGTTGTAAGAGTATTTGATGTTATATCTTTACTGTTACCGCCGTTTGTACTTTTTACTGTTTCGTTCGGAATGGATGAAGAATTGGAAGATTTGCCCGAGTTTTTAGCAGGAGGTTCAGTTGTTTTTTCATCGGCAGACATCATTTCTTCAATCATATTATCCATATTTTCGGTATCTACCATACCTTTGTACCAGGGCTTATCAAATTCTTTTTCAAGCTCTGCTTTAAATTCCTGTCTTTTTTGAGGATTTATGTTTTTTGTATGCTTTGCAAGATAATCGTAAACTGTCATTACGGCATCTTTTCTCAATTGCGCATTACTTCTAACTTCAGAACAGATCGCATTTATAAGCGTTTCATCATTTTTGGGCAACGCTTCATACTCTTTTATTACCTCTTTGGCATTTTTTTCGTTTATCTTTAAAAATGCTTTTGCAAAATCTTCTTTTCCAACAGCACCTGTATTATTACAAACAGCCTCTTTGATTTGTTCAGCTATCTCTTTAGGTGTAACCTCTTTTTTAGGAACTACCGGCTTATCAACTGAAGATGTTTCATATAGCTTTGCTAAAGAGTTTTGTTTTCGAGGTTTTGGCTGAGGTTTTGAGGTCTTTTCTGCACCCTGTTTTTTAGGATACACATAAAAATGTTCGCCTTTTGAAGGTTTGTAGTTTTTTGGAAGACCGTTCAGTGCAAGTAATTCTTCCTCTTTCATTCCGTTTTGTTCGGCAAGATATTTTAATCCTTTTCCGTCAGGAATTTGTGCGTGAGGAATATTTTTTATGACCTGATTTTTATCGAGCGTATCTTTAGTAAGTCCTGTCATATTTTTAAAATCCGTTAATGACATATTAAACTTACGCGCAATAGCAGTCAGTCCTTTCTCATCACCGCTGACTGTTACAATATACTCTCCGCGCGCTCTTGCATCTTTTTTAATTTTTTCCATATCTGGAACTTCATTATCCCTTTTTTCTAAAGGGTTTGCACCGTTAAGTTCTTTAATTTCAAAATTCATAAATTAATTCCTACTTTTACACACATAAAAAATAACGGCTTCTTGAAGAAGAAACTTTAAGAGAACCGTCACTTTATTAATATTTATTTACAAATATATTTATGTATTGAAAATCCTGTCGCCTGCATCTCCCATACCGGGTACAATATAGCCTTTTTCATTTAAACGGTCATCAACTGCAGCAGTAATAATTTCAATATCAGGGTAATGCTTTTGAATATTTTCAATTCCCTGAGGAGCAGCAATAATACAAATTACCTTGATATTATCAATAGGTATTCCTTTGTCAGCATACAGTTTAATCGCTTCTATCAAAGAATTTCCGGTAGCAAGCATAGGATCTGTTATATAAATATAGAATTTTTCGGGATTAGGAGCATCCATAGGAACCTTATTGTAATACCATACAGGCTTAAGTGTCTTTTCATCCCTGTACATACCAATATGTCTTATACACGCTTGAGGCAGAATATCAATGGCTTCATCCGTAAAAATCAAACCTGCCCTCAATATAGGCGAGATAATAATATTTATATCAGAATCAACTGTCTTTGTTGTAAAAGATGTTAAAGGAGTAGTAATTTCAGCATCAACAAGCGGTAAATTTTTTGAAGCTTCATATAAAAGACATCTTGTAATTTTTCTTGCTGCAATTCTAACCCCTTGACTATCAGTATCTTTATCTCTCATTGTACATAAGTTCAAAAGCACTACAGGGTTACTGATTATTCTCACTTTCTTTTTGTTCATCAGTATCAACTCCTTTATTTTTCTTTTTTGGAAATTCATTAATCCATTTATCAAGCATATTCATATTGCTTTTAATGCCTCGAAGTTCAACTCCTGAACTATCCATATTTTCAAGTCCAGTTTCTTTTGCAAAAAATGATAGTTTATTGGTAATAGAACCGATTTTATCAAACATGTCATTTAACAATCCTAGAGAATCATGCAGTCTTTTAGGATTTTTAACAACTAATAGCTTCTTTGCAGCCAAGCTTTCTTCAGTTGGAGGATATACCTCCAATGATTTTGAACCGCCCATACCGCTAAATTCTACCGTTGCAATAGAACCTTTTGGAAAAATTACTTCTTTGTCGGTAATAATTACTTTTACATAAACATCGTTTGATAAGATTTTAATTCTGTCAACATAACCAACTTGAACTCCCATAAATTTAACGGGAGAACCAACAATAAGCCCGTCAACGTCAGGCAGAAACAGCTGATAAGTAACAAGCTCTTTGCTCTTATGGTATCTGTAAATACGAACACCTGCAATAACAAAACATAAAATCAAAAACCAAATTGCAAATTCTATCCAAACGTATTTATGAATACCTTCTATTTTTTTCATAGGTCTATTATACACTAATACATGAATTTTTGCTACTTGCCAAAAAACTTTTTGTATTATAGTATTAATATATATATAGAAAAGTGAGGTTTGAAAATGGATCAAATTATAAGAGTTGCGTGGGATTTGAATGAAAATACCGACAACAGATATCAGTTAGTATATGAAATTGCAGAACTTGCAAAAAAATTAGTTGATGAAAATCAAGCTAAAAAAGCTCGTGATGATTTCAATTTCGAAGAAAACTTTGATACAACTTATAAAAAAGAAAATCCTGTTGAACATGCCATTATGGTAAAAGCTGCAGAAGCTGATGACGACAGATTAGTAGGTTAATTTTTTATTAAGGCACAAGAAAAATCTTGTGCCTTTTTGTGTTTAAAATCGGGGGATATATGGAAAATACAGTTAAATATTTAAAAGAAAAAACTAACAACTTCAATCCTGAAACAGGTATTATTTTAGGTTCGGGGCTAGGTGAACTTGCTGATGAATACTGTAATTATGCCGTACCATATTCAGATATTCCAAATTTTATTAAATCTACCGTTAAAGGACACAAAGGAAGATTGGTCTTTGCAGAAATAAATAATAAAAAAACAGTTTTGATGCAGGGCAGAAACCATTTTTACGAAGGTCATTCAATGCAGGAAATTACTTTTCCTGTTAAAGTTATGAAAGCACTCGGTGTTAAAACATTAATTTTAACTAATGCAGCAGGCGCTGTAAATGAAAGTTATAAACCTGCTGATTTAATGATTATTACCGATCATATTAACAATATGGGTTCAAATCCGCTAATTGGTCCGAATGACGATACTTTAGGCGAAAGATTTCCTGATATGACAGAAGTCTATAAAAAAGACCTTATTGAGCTTGCTGAAAAATCTGCCAATAAATTAGGTATGGATATTCAAAAAGGCGTATATTGGGCGAATTCAGGACCTTCTTATGAAACTCCTGCCGAAATCAACATGATTAGAAAACTCGGCGGTGATGCAGTGGGAATGTCAACCGTTCCTGAAGCAATCGTTGCAAATTACTGCCAAATTGATGTTTTAGGAATCAGCTGTATATCAAATGCTGCAAGTTCTGCCACAGGAGAAAAACTTTCCCATGAAGAAGTTATTGACACAACTAACAAAGCAAAAGCAAAATTTAAGTCTTTAATCCTTGAAGTAATAAGTAATTTATAATTATAAAACTGATTGTAAATTTACGTAAATTTTGTATATACATGCTCTTGTCAAATTTTTGTTTTCAGTTGAAAATACATGACGGGAAGGACGAAAAAATGTTAGTAGGAAGAACAACATACGATGCGGTCAAACAACGACAAAAGTCTACCGGAGAATTATCTCCAAAGCGTATTCCTCTTTCTTCCGAGTTCATGTCTTCAAAAAATAGTTTAAATAATATCGAGAGACCTTTAAAAAGTAATCAAAATGATTTATCTTTTAAAGGTCTTTCTTTTAAGGGTGAAAATAAACCTAAGAAAAAAGATGATAAAATGAAGCCGCTGCTTGCAACATTTGGAGTACTTGCAGCTACGGGGCTTGCTTTGAGATTTGCTCCAAGATATAAAGAAGCAGGAAATTTCAAAGTTACGGAATTTTTAGAATTTGCACAAAAGCATATGGGTGTTATTAAAAAAGATGCTAAAAACCCTGATGCAATAGTTAACTCATCAATCGCAGAAGAATTGTTTGAGAGTGTTAGAGATTCTGAATTAACTAAAAACTTAATCAAAGTAGACGGTGACAATGTTACTTTCTACAAAAAAACCATCCCTCAATTAATATGGGATGGTTTAATTTATCCGTTTAAAATACTTCCTGCAGACATTTTGAACGGCGGAGTTGAGTTAATTGGTAAAATTAAACCTTTTAAAGGCTGGGCTGAAAAAACATTACAAAAACCTATGTTTAAAAATATCAGACAGCGTTCCAAAATTGATGCAAAAGTTAACTCTTTAAGAGGATTGTTCAAAACGGCTTCTGATTTGAACGGTAAAACAGAAGCAGAAATTTCTTCTGCAATGTTCCAGCGTTCAGTAAAAATGTTCGATCCGGGAACAGGAAACTATGACACTAAACACGAAAGATCATTAAACAGACTTGTGTCAGGTCTTCCTCCTGCATTGTTCCTGGCTAACGATGCATACAACCTTTCAAGAATGATGGATGATGACGGAAAAGCAGCTACCGAAGAACAAAAAGTAAGATTTAAACAAGAAATGGCAAGAATAGGCTTTAATGCATACATTACACTTGTTACTCTAGGCGCTTTGAACAAATATATTAATAATTCTAAAATGGGTATTATGCTGATGACAGGTTTGACAACTCTGACAACAGAAGCATTCTCAAGGGTTATTAACGGAAAACATATTACAAGATTAACACCTGAAGAAGCTCGCAGGGAAAATGAAAAGAACCAAGCTCCGGAAGCGCAAATAAAACCTGACTTATCATTCAAAGCATCTGAAAAGCCTAAAGAAGATAAAGAAAAACAACAAAAACCGCTGCTCACATTTAATTCGGCAATGAAAGCAGTTGGTTTAATCATAGCAGGAGGATATGCTGCAAAAGGTTTGAGAAAAATCTCTGCAGTAGATAACGCATGGAAAAATTTCAGCGGCTACTTTAAAAATTTATATAAAGATGCAACTCAAATAAAAGATTACAGAATACCTCAAGAAAAATTAAATGAAATAACCAAAGTACTTGATGAAAACGGCTTTACAAAACTGGCAGAAAAATACAGAAACGTAGCAAAAACTGCAGTAAATCCTGACGGAACAATCAGTCTGGGAGTAAAAGATAAGAAAACAAAACCTTTAGTAGACTTTTTCTTAGCGCCGTTCAGATTTATATGGAAATACGGTTCACTACCATACAAGTTTGTTGATGATGCAGTCCAATCTTTTGGTAAAAAAGCTCCAAAAGCAGCACGCAAGAAAGTAGAAGATATTTCAGCACTAGCTAAAAGTATTGATAATATCGGACGCGAAGCTACTAAGAAAAATTATACACCGGAACAGTTCCAATCTTATGTTAAAGATAACATCTTAAAAGCATTTAACGTTGACACAATGTCTAACGTGTCAAACAGCGAACTTTCTAATCTTGCTAAAACAGCTGCGCTTGCGGCAACTATATGGTTCCTGATGACTGATAACTACAACATGGTTATGTTGAAGTCTAACGGTAACGATGTAGAAGGTGCAAAAACAAAATTCACTGAAAGATTTGTTCAAGAAGGTTCTAGATTATTCTATCAAACATTACTGATTGATTTATTCAACAGCACCTTCAAGAGCCAGTACAACAAGTCACTGTTTGGAATGAGCTGGATTACATTAACTAATACTACAATGGGTGAATGGCTGACAAGAAAATCAGTCGGCGTTCCTGTTGGAACTCATACACGTGACCAGTTAATAGAACTTGAAAATAAACAAGAAAATGCAACAGGTTTTGAAAGAAAATATTATGACTTTATGAAACGCTTAACCGGAAAACGTTCAATTAAAACTTATGAAGTAGATAAAAAAGAACAGCCTGTAACAGCTCAAGCTCAAGAAATCAATTTTACAAACAAAAGCAGCCTTAACAAAATAATTAAAGGTTAATATTAAAATGGCAATTCATTCTGTTCAGAACATATCAAAAGATGATAAACGAAATATTGCAATGGCTTCCGGAGGCAGTGTAATTTGGGGCGGAAAAGAATTATATAATACTTTTAATAATATAAAAATGCAAAAGCACGGTTTTAAAATCTTTATGCGTGCCGCATACAATAAAGATACCTTTGATTACATAAAACAATCAAGAGAAAAAGATTTAGAAAACGCAAGAGCTTTAGGTATTGAAGATAAAATTAAAGAAGTGCATAGAGAAAGTGATTTGAAATGGTCACAAGGCATTAAAGCGCATAAAATGCGTTATAAGAACGAAATAAAAGACATTCAAAAGAATGCGCCGTTTAAAATAACTATAAAAATGTTAGGCGGAGCCGCAATAGGTCTGTTATTAAGTATGTTGATTACACATCTTAAAAACTATAAAGACAAATAAACTGATGAAATATAACTTGCTTGGTTATTTTTAACTTCTTTATTGTTATTCTGCCAAAAGAATATCCCAACAGCAATCGCAGCTACAAGAATTATTATAAATAACACTTTTGTAAGTATTGCAAAAATTTTACCTACAATAAATAAAACTATAATAATTCCTAATCCTATTAGTAAAGTTGTAAATTCCATAATTATCTGACCTTATTTTCTTCCCCTTTAATAAGTCTTACAATATTTGAGCGGTGTAAATAAATAATATAAACAGCACCCAATGCACAATATGCAATATAAGCTAAAGGAGCTTTAAAAGCCCACATTAAAAAGGGTGATATAGCAAGCGCAACAATAGAACCCACTGAAACATATCTTGAAACAAAAGTAACAACAGCCCAAATTGCTGCAATTATTAAACCTACCTGCCAGTTGAGAGCAAGAATTGTACCTACACCTGATGCAACAGATTTTCCGCCTGTAAATTTTAAGAATATTGATTTGCTGTGGCCGAGAATAACCGCAATCGCCGCCAGTACAGGTAAAAGTCCTATACCTGTAAATGTTGTTGCAAATATTTTTGCAAGCACTACGGGCAGGGCGCCTTTGAAAGCGTCAAGAAGCAATGTGATAAAGAACCATTTTTTGCCCATAACTCTTTTTACATTAGTAGCGCCTGTTGAGCCTGAACCTATTGTTCTGATATCTTGTCCAGTGAATGCTTTTACAATAATATAACCTGTCGGTATAGAACCGATAATATATGCAGCTATTACAACAGCAAGTAATTCCAATATTTTTTCCATAATCTCTCCTTCGTGCAAAAATTATATCAAGGATGTTGTAATAATTCAAGAATCTATTATAATATATAAATAATGAAAAAGATTATTGCATTTTTAATATGTATTCAAATGGTAATTCTGCCGGTGTATGCAGAATATGATTTCAGTGATGAAGCACAGGCGGAATTTGACAGAAACAGGTTTCAGCCCGTTCAAGCCCAACCTGTACAAAATGATTTTTCAAAAACTCAAAAGAAGAAAATTTTAAAACAGAAAAATAATAATGATAATTATATAAATGAGTCATACAGAACAAATTATACTCCGCCTTTGCTTGAAGAAAATAATCCTGCCACCCGCCCTCAGCCTCAGCTGTCAGGTAGTGTAGTTACAGTGCCTTCAGGAACAACATTTTACGTAACTTTTGATGCCGGAATAAGCTCGGGAAGCCTTGAAAAAAATGACAGGCTTACTGTAAGACTTACCGAAGATTTGAGATATAACGGCATTTTAATAGCACCTGCCGGAAGTCTTGTTTATGGAAGCGCAATTGATGCCAATGCTGCAGGTTTGGCTTACGGAAGCGGAGCAATTGAAATTAATTTTAACCAAATATTGACACCCGATGGAAACGTCATAAATATATCAACCGAAAAAATTTATATGAAAGCCAAAAGCGAACGTGCACAAAAAATGACACGTGATATTGTGATAGGAGCACTTGGCAGTATGCTTGTCGGGGCTGCATTTACCGCACTCGGCGGAGGGGACAACTGGGGTGAAAATATGTTAATTTACGGCGGACTTGGTGCATTGGGCGGAGGCTTACGCGGCACAATGCAAAGAGGCGAAGACATCCAAATCCAAGACGGAACAAGCGTTGAAATCAGACTTATTCAACCGCTTAACGCTGTTCAATATAATTACGGATTGCTCTAACAAGCAAAATATGATATAGTAATGATAAAGAGTTTAAAACAGGTGAGAGATGAAGTTAAATAAAAGATTAGTCACATTAGGTTTATTAATATTAATACTTTCGGTTGCAGGAAAATTTCTTTGGATGGGATTAAGACAGATTAAAGTTGATGACTTTCATCCGTCAGCTGTAATTTTTGTTATTGACTCATCAGCATCAAACCAAAAACAGCTTCCCGAACAGAAAAAAACATTAAGACAAATATGTAACCTTCTTGATCCTGAGGACCAAATTAAAATATTAAGGGTTTCAGAAGACGCATATCTCATTTACGAAGGCACTCCGATGAACGGAAGTGTTATAACAAAATCAATGGATGCGTTCACTCAATATGATAAAAATGATTACGGAACAGCTTACGGCGTCGGACTTAAAAAAGCATTTTCTCATGTATTGACTATGCAAAAAGCAGGATACAGACCTGCTGTAATTGTTATGGGTGATTTAGAAAATGAAGGTGCTATTGAAAAACAGATTAACTGGAATACACTTCCTCAGAATGTTCAAAATGTTAAACAATACGCACCGGAACTTTCAATGATGTTTTTGGATGCTCACCCTGCAAAACTTGATTTGGTTAAAGAAAAATTAACACCTGTACTTGGTGAAGAACATTTGATAGTTTCACCAAAACAAAATATAGATAAATCTATTAGAAAATTCCTTCACGCACTTGGAAGATAATTAACGAGGTAATAAATTAATGGCTATAATAGTTTCAACATCTAAACAAGAAAAAGTTTTTAGCGGTAAAGATGTAATAAACGTTGGTACAAATCCTAATTGTGATTTTATTTTGGAATTGGGATTTGATGTTTTGCTCACGCTCCAATACAATAACGCTGATAATAAATGCGTTATTATGAACACTTTTCAAAGTGATAAAGTATTATTTAAGGGGCAGCCCGTTAAAAGAGTTGAGGTTGGAAATGTATGCAAATTAATGTTTGCTGGAAGTGATGAATTCGTAAGTATTAAGATACTTGCAGAAGCACCTGTTGCGGCTTCTGTTGAGCACAAAAAAACAGTTACCTCAATAAGCCAGGAAGATTTTACCGAAGAAGATATTAAAGGGCTTTACGGAAAAGATGTAAATGCCGTTACCAAAGTTAAAATCGAAAAACAGAAAGAAGATTTGGAAAACGTTCGTGTTGCAATAATAAAACAAGTTGCATTCCACATAAACGATTTGAAACAAAAACTTTCTACAAATTCTAAAACAAGTATATTTTTACACATTGCAATGTTTATAAGCTCAATTATCTGTGCGTTTGGCGTATCAAATTATTTAATGGGTTTGTCTATTCAGGAATCTGCAAATTACCTGCATCTTCCTACAAACATCAAAGTTTGGGCTGCATACACAATTTTAACATACGGTATATGTCTTCTGTTAAAACAGGGCGTATATTTGTATATGCAGAGTAATATTCAAAAAGAAATGTCAAAATCCGCAAAACTCGGACAGACATTTATGCTTATATTCTCATTAATATTTGTACTCGGAATTTATGTGGTAAATCTTGTTTATTATATGAATTTAAATGATTTTATGACATTTGCTATATTTATTTCTTTCTTCTTCTCAGGTATTATGGCAGTTCTTGCAATAAGCTGCGGCTACTTTAAATGCAACGGTACAGAATGGACTGTAATGCTTGATAAATATGAATACAGAGAAGATTTTGAAAGCGTTATCAAGTCTTACAGACAATGGATTGAACGATATATTAACAGCTTAAGCAACTCTAAAATTCAATATATTAAAGATAAAATGTTTAATCTGCAGTTAAAATCAGTCGGAGAAACTGTGGTAGGTATATTAACAGCTCCGTTTTTGGCTTACGGTGTTTCAAACACTCTTGCAATGTGTTTTCCGGAAGCTGCAGGATGGGTTAGAATTTCAGGATTAAGAATCAGCCCTGTATTTTTAACTCTTGCAACATTTTTGATTATCTTTGCATTTTTCTCATTTGTAAATGCTTTCTTATGCACTAAAAAAGTTCAAGGTTCACAAGTTATAAAACAAGACGGTTTCAGCGATTGGCAGCATCATGGCGTTACCATTTACGGACTTGAAGGTGTCAGAAGACTGGAGTCTGAAAAACGCCGTTCACTTGCAATTGCATGTGCAATCATTTTCATAGAATTTGCTATGAACATTTCATATTTTATGACTGAAATCGGCGGAGACTTACAAGGCATATTTTTAAGTTTAGTTGCAGCATTAGTTCCGACAGCATTATTGATTGCTGAAACTATGATGCTCAGCCAGACTAAATTTGATATCTATGCCTGCGATGAATTACTTTCTAAAGTAGATAAAGACTAGTATGGATTTCTTAAAAGTTACAGTTATAGTTTTATTTGTATTATTGACCATCATAACTGTGCATATACATCCTGATATGCATCAGCCGATGATACTTGAGGATGCGGATTTTAAGGTTACACGAATAAGCGACAATCTAACAACAAAAAATATTCCTGTAACCAAACAGCCTGCTTTGAAAAGCGAAACAAATACAGATAATAAAGCCACAGAATCCCAACGTGAAATAAGAGTTCAAGACAATTCCGCAATCAATAAAAAAACAAAACAAGTGCAGCAGGAAGAACAAAAACCTGTTAGAAAAACACAAAAATATAAGCAGGATAAAGCAGATGAAACTTCTCAACTGGAATTACTTCAAAGGATTATAAAACAGGCAGAACAGGGAGCTTCCCAAACAGAAGAAATTCCTTTTACTCCGCCGCAGCAAAAACCTCAGCCTAGACGTGAACAGGCTCCTGCACAAAAACAAGAAGTTAAGAAAAACAGCGGCAACCCTAAAAATCCGTATATGACCGAGCAGGAAGAAATTATAGCCTGGAACAAATGGAGAAGTGCAGTCCAAAACAGGATAATGGATGATTCAAAAATAGATTACGCACCACTTGGAACCGCATTTATGTTTTCATTTGTAGCTGACAAATTCGGGAATGTTTCTAACATAAAAGTTGTTTGCTCAAACCCTGCCTTTATGGATGTTGCAAGAAACAACGTAAAACCTGCTATTGCAAACCTTCAAAAGCAGCCTATATTAAGGTTTCCACGCGGAACCCAAAGAACTTCCACAGTAGTAACAGGTATATTTCTTATAGGAACAGAAGAAAGATATTCATCACCAAGTGATTTTTCAGATTATGAAAGGGTTAAATACTAATGGATGCAAAAAAAATTACAATTATTTGTATGGTAATGCTCATTATAATCGCAATTTCAACAACAGCAATTATAAATATGAAGCCGCAGATGCATAAGACTTTTCAACTCGAAAATTTAATTTTTAAAAGAGGTAATAAATGATTTTAAAAATAATTTGCCTCATACTCTTGATTATACTTGAGCTTCCTCTTGTTATAAGATTTATACGCTACAACAGAGAATATGAAATAACAAGGCAGGTTGCAGTTACTATATTAATGATTATTACAGCCTTAATTGTTTGGGGTATTTATAAACTTGCGTTATTTGTGATAAGATAAAATTGTTATGTACAGATGTAGAGAATGCAAAGCTGAATACAATCAAAAAGTTGATTACTGTGATTGCGGTAACAACACATTTGATATTATAGATGATGCTCCGTTTACAGAAGAAAAACAATCGCCAATTAATGTAAAAACTCCCAAAGACAGCATCTCTTTAGCATTTTTTGTTATCTGTCTGATATTATCAATAATTGTTTGGCTTATCCCTGTAAAAAGTGCGCCTCACAAGCCTGAAGCACAAAAGTCAGTACAAAAACCAAAGACTGTAAATATTCCGAATAATATTGACAAAATTTGGGATGATACCCCGCTTTACGCCCCTAAACAAGAGCAGCAGCCGGAAGTTATAAATGAAGAACGCCAGGTTCCGATTCCGTTAACGTCAACGCCTGTTGACTATGCCAGGCGTATAACAGAACCCCCTGCACCTGAAAAAATAAATAAAAAACCTGTTCAAAAAAAGGAAACAATACAAAAAACTGAACAAACGCCCAAGACTGTTTACACTCCAAAAGCAGAGCCGCAGAACAAAAAACTTGAGCCGATTTTTCATGAGCCTGCAAAACCTGTTTATAACCCGAACAGCCCAAAGATGTTGAAATATAAAGGAATTCTTCGCGGTGCACTATTTTCTAAGTTTGCAGTAGGAAGCGTTCAAGGCTCAGGAACCTGCGAGATACAATTTTCAGTAGATTCAACAGGAAAACTTATTAACAGAAAATTTGTACAACAATCAGGAAATAAGTCACTTGATGATGCTGTTTATTATATGTTGATGAGTGTACCAAAATTCACAGCCCCGCCGCCAGAATACAACGGTGAACCTATCAGAATGAAATTCATCATAAATAACGGTAACTATGAAGTCACAATAAATTAATTATTTAAGACTAAAATTAAAGTTTAAAATAATTACCAGTTCTTCGTTAAAAAAGTTTTCCGGAAAAGGCTTGAACGGAGCCGCAGCTTTAATTGCATCTCCTGCATTTTCATCAAGCTCTTTTATTTTTGAAGATTTTAAAATTTTGCATTTTTTAACATGTCCGTCGCGCCCGAGCGTTAAAGCAACCTGCACAAGCAAATCAGTTTGTCCTTTTGCAAGAATATCAATTTTTTTACGTGAAGGAACTTTCCAGCTTTTTATTACTTTTTGTCTTACTTCCGCTACATAAGGCGCATAGTCAACATATTTACCTTCCGGTGAAAATACAAAAGATTCGCTGTCTGAAACAAAAATCTGAACCGCATGCAATTTTCCTGACGGATAATCATATATAATTCTGCATTTTTGAAGTTCAGGACGTCTGAAAGATACAAACTTCAATTCGTTTGAATCCGAATTATAAATAAGCTCTGCTCCGCCGCTTTTGACATAGTAATAGTTTTTATTCTGCGTACCGTCATCTTTTATTAACGTAAAATCATGATAATATTTCGGATATTTAGAAGTTTTAACTTCAGGTTTTATCTTACTGAAAATTATAGCTAATGTTTCATTTACAGTTTTATAGCTTGCGCTTTGAGTGTGTGACAAGAATTCCGGTTCAATCTTCACATAATTAGCTGCAAAAGACTGAGAAGCCATAATCATCATTATCGAAAACAATATAAGTAATTTCTTCATAACATACTCCTCTGACATTGTACCATAAACATACGATTGTGAACAATTTTGAGCTTTGCAGGCAAATTTTCATTTAAGAAATGTAAAACTGTATGCCTGAATCATAAAGTTTTTCTAAAAAAAATCCGTCAGAAATTATGAATGTTTATTGACTTTCGTAGAAAAATCATTAAACACTAAAAAAAATTATGAAAGGATGTGGGTATGTCGTCATCAATCAGTTCAATCAGCAGTGCGGCAGCTGCTTGCACATATCAAACCAATACGCTTAGTACTGCTACAAAACAGAAGCTTGAAGCATTAGGAATTGACCCGAGTTCGGTAACGAGCGAAGCACAAGCCCAAGCGCTTATTGCACAGGCAGAAGCTACAAAGCATCAGCAAAACGCTGACAGCGGCAACAGCGGAGGGGGCAATTCATCAGAACAAGAGCTGATGTCTGAAGCCAAATCGCTTGCAACAGCTGTTGGGACAAGTGTTTCAAGCGATGACACTCTGGATGATATAATCAGTAATATTGATACTAAAATTCAGGCTATGCTTAATTCAGGAGATGAAAACCAGTTTAAACTTGCGCAAGGTTATCAAACACAGCTTGCAAGTATATCAGAAAGAGCAGATACTGTTTCAAGCACTCAAAACAATATTTTTAATGCAATGGATATGGTATCAGTAAGTAATAAATATGCCTTAGGACTATAAGTGTTTAAGCTGCCGCAGTAATAATTACAGCGGCAGTTTTTGTGTTGCAATCAAATAAATTTATAGTAATATAAAAAATATGAACGAAAGAGAAAAAATGATTAACGGTTTAGTATATGATGCAGCAGATGCAGCACTTTATGCTGACCGAATAAAGTGTAAAACATTGTGTTTTAAATATAATCAAATTAGTCCCGAACAAATTGCACAAAGACAGGAAATTATAAAAAAAATTGTAGGAAAAACAAAAGGATTATTTCATATTGAACCTAACTTTTATTGTGATTACGGTTACAATATCGAATTAGGCGAAAACTTTTATTCAAACCATAATCTTGTTATTCTTGACTGTGCTAAAGTTATCTTCGGCGATAACGTATTTATTGGTCCGAATTCAGGTTTTTATACCGCAGAACACCCGATAAATGCAGCTAAAAGAATAACAGGCAACGAAACAGCACATCCAATAACAGTCGGTAACAATGTTTGGTTTGGCGGAAATGTAACTGTACTTTCAGGAGTAACAATCGGCGACAATACAGTAATTGGTGCAGGAAGCGTTGTTACAAAAGATATTCCGGCAAACGTCATTGCAATTGGAAACCCTTGTAAAATTATCAGAAAAATCGAAAATTAAATTTATATATAAATTCCACTGATACATGAACATAGCTTATTGAGTAATGTATTTTGTCTTCAATCAAAACAGAATAAAACTGTAACGAATGAGGATAAAATGATTACAAAAAACAAAGCACTTGCAGTCTTTGCTGTTTTATTATGCATGAATATAAATAACTTTGCATTTGCCGAAAGTGATACTGCTTACAAATACCCTGATTATGCCTATGAATATTTAGGCAACGACAAATTTGAAAACTTTAATCGAAAGATATTCAATTTTAATTTAAAGCTGAACAAATATGCAATACGCCCTGTACACACAGTTTGGGCATCAATCATGCCTGAATACGGCATTGACAGAATAAAAAGCGCGACTACAAACATTGAATATCCTATAAGGCTTGTAAGTACGCTGTTACAAAAAGACTTTAAAGCTTCAAAAACAGAAACTATAAGATTTTTAACCAACAGCACAATCGGACTTGGAGGATTATACGATCCTGCCGATAAAATTTTCCATATAGAACCTGTTGCTGAAGATATGGAGCAGGCATTGGCAAAATGTAAAGTAAAACAGGGACCGTATCTTGTGCTGCCTGTGTTATCATCGATTACTCCCAGAGAAACAGCAGGAAAAATTCTTGATGCCGCATTAAATCCCTCATCTTATATTGCAACTCCGGTTATTGCTCTTGTAAAAGCAGGTCTTACGGTAAATAAAAGTTATGCAATCCAGCCTATGGCAAAAATGGTTGAATCCAATTATGCCGATCCCTATGTTATAGCCAAGAAATTCTATGGTGTAAACAACTATATAAAACTCGAAAATTTGGATAGAAAAAATGTCATTGACCAATATATGAAAAATTTTGAGAATAATCTGCTTGTAAACAACAGCGATTTAACAAATGACGAAGAAAATGAAGATGAAACAGACAGTATTCTGAGAGTAAAAAATGAAACAGAAGAAAAAGTAAGCCTTAGGGGAAACGAAATTGAACCTTTGACAGTTAACGAAATAATTCAAGGAAGCGCAACTATTGATAACGTAATAATGAAAAGTTATGATAACCCGAATTCAAAGCTTTTCGCTGATATGCTTCTTCATGATTTTAACCCTCAGTGTCCTGTGGTTGATGCTATGCGCACTGCCCTTTTTGACTTACCAGGTATTGATGATTCAATATGGACTGACCTTTCAATTTGGAACAGATGCTTTAATAAAAAAATCAGAACTTCCTCAATCAATATTACTCCGGAAAGACAAAACTATAAGTACAGATATATTATGCAAAAGGATAAAAACTCTCCCCTTGCAATAATTTATCCGTCAATAGGCGAGGGAATAACATCTCATCACTCGGTAGTTTTGGCAAAACTGTTTTATGATGCGGGATACTCAGTATTAATTCAAGGCAGCCATTTTCAGTGGGAATTTGTAAAAAGCATGCCAAAAAGCTACCGTCCCGGACTGCCGAAAGAGGATTGCCAAAATTTGCAGAAAATCACAGGGAAAATCATTGATTCATTGCAAGCAAAGTATGATTGCAAATTTCACGACAATGTTCTAATAGGAACTTCATTCGGAGCATTAATGACATTATACATAGCTAATGAAGAAGCCCATAACAATACTTTGAATATTTCCAAATTTATTTCCATAAACCCGCCTATTGAACTTGTTTATGCAATGAGGCAAATCGACAAAAACACTGAAGAATGGAATAAAAACCCTGAAAATATTAAAGAAAAAGTTGCAATAACAGCCGCTAAGATTATGCAGGTTTACAATAACAAAGAAACTCTTGATAAGGAAAACGTTACACTTCCTTTTTCAGATTATGAAGGCAAGCTTATCACAGGTTTTTTAATGCACCAAAAACTGTCTGATTTAATTTATACACTCGAAGGAAGCTCAAAAAATATTTACAGTAAAATTTATAATATGGGATATGAAGACTATGCTAACAAATATCTTCTGGGCGAACAGCATGAAAGCTTTGATGAACTCAGATATGAAACAAGTCTTTATGCAATATCAGATTACCTTAGAGAAAATGATAATTACAAAATCTATCATGCCCTTGATGATTACCTCGTAAGTAAACAGCAGCTTAAAATTCTTAAGAAATTTTCAGGGCAGAAAACAGTTATATTTGATCACGGTTCTCACCTGGGATTTTTGTACAGACCGGAATTTATCAACGAACTTAAAAAAGATATTACGTCAAATAATAAAAAAATAGCCCAAAACTAGCAAAAAAATTTATTACGTGTTTTTTATAAACGGCAAGAGGAACAAAATGAGAGTTAGCTTTAACGGAATAAAAAACATAGGATATACGCAGTTTTCCTATAAATCTGAACATCAGACAGAAAATGACGAACCGATAAGTCCTGATTTGGACTATGAAAACCATTTTTTAAGCGTGAAATTAACCGATGATAAAGACGGTAATGACCTTTCTGAATACCTGAAATTAATAAAAAATAAACCTCAATTTTTAAATATATTTAATAATCAAACATTAGTTTTTAATGTTAATAAACGATATGAGCCTTCTGAAAATTCCGACATTTACTATCCGGAATATGATTTTCAGCTTAACGGAGAAGAATTAGAGGTGAATGATAGTAATCTGAAATTATTCGGTTTTATGTCAAAAATTTTGAAAAGCACAATCAAAGCTTCCGAAAACAAACCAAAGAAAAACATAACAAATAATGATATTTTTGAAGAATACAACGCTTCAAACGGATGTCAAAAAATGTTCGGGTACATACAAGATATTATGGAAAATTATTTTAAAAGTTAACAATTAATATTACTTTACATTTTAACAAAAGATGAATTCTTTATGGTTTAAAAGTAATAATGAAGCTAATCGGAGTTTACAATGAAAGTCGGTCCCTGCATTAGTTTTAAAGGTACTTTTTATACAGTAGCAGATTCACATACGAGACTGCCTATGACAGCAGGACTTTTAACAGAGATTGAAAACAGGAGCAAGAACGAAACAGAACCTGTCTTTTTATTAGACGGCGGGGATTTTATGGGCGATAATTACCCGTTAAAAACAATGTCTGAGATGTATTTAAAATTTCACCAAAATAACCCTGACATTAATTTCATATTTAATCTTGGTAATGTTGAACTTGAAGGGTGGTTCATTGACAAAGTAAAACTACTTGAAGACTGCGGAAATATATTAAAGAAATTTAATGATAAAGGCATTAATATTGTAAATGCAACTTTGTATAAATTAGCTGAAGAAAATGATTCTGCTAAAGATTTTATTAAACCCTATATTGTTGCGGATGATATTGTTAACGGAAAGCCTAAAAAAATCTTTATAACAGGCTTTACCCAGAGAAAAATGAATCTTGAACAGGACAAAGCAGATACTAAAGAACTTTTAAGAACAATTATTAAACCTGCGATAGAAAAAGAAAAACCTGACAGTGTAATTCTAATGATGCATACAATGAAAAATTATACAAAAGATATTTTAGATTACGCTGAAAATGACCTGAATATAAAAAATATTGAACTTGTAACAGGTGCTCATCCTCACAGTATTGAAGATTTCCGTCACGGCAACACAAGAGTTCTCTATCCTGCTCCGAACGGTAAATGCGCATATGAGATTAAACATACGGAAAACGGTTTTGAATTCGATAAAATAGTTCCCGAAAAAAATCATTACCATTACAATCCTGTTGCGCTTAGCAAATCTGTTATTTCTAATATTGATATCAATAATCCGCTTCCGATAAACAACGCTTATTCCAAAATTCTTTCAAAAGTTCACAACATGAATGACATTGTTGCAAAATCTATGTATACCTTCAAAACAAGAAGCGAATACAATTTTGTATACTCAGGCCCGACAGAACTCGGAACATTTATGGCAAACTCCATAAAACAAAGCACAAATACGGATATCGGAATTATGCTTACTCAGGACTTTAGAGAAAAACTTCCAGAAAAAGGGAAAAATATTACATATTATAATATTAGTGATGTTGTAAATGTAAACAAACAGGTTTATGTTATAAAAGATGCGACTGTAAAAGATTTAAAAAATATATTTGAAATTTCTTTAAAAAACCAAAACGACGGAGAAACAAATCCGGATTTCTTTGAATATTCTTCAAATATTAAAATAGACAGAAGAATTGATGACAGCGACAACAAAGTTGCGCAAATATATATAAAAGAAAATAATATATGGCATAAATTATTGGATGAAAACGGCAGCCCTATTGACAAGAACAGAAAATTCACCATTGCAACCTGTGAATTCATTGCCAAAGGTGGAAGACCTGCTTTACACTATTTTAAACATCTTAAATCCTCTCCTGCAGGAAACCTGAAAACTCGCGAAATGGTTGTTGAAAACTTAAAACTAATGCAGGATAACCCTTCTGAAAAGTATGAAGCTTCAATAATGACGAACGTTTAAATCTTTTTGTATATTTTTTTTAACATAAGGCTTGACTGATAGCTGCTATCAAGTTGTAAACTGATTTTGTAGTCCTATCAGACAGATTAAGAATATTATGGAAAGTGAAAAAATGAATAAAAAAGTTTTAATTTTATCATCTTCACCTCGCAGAGGCGGCAATTCAGATACTTTATGCGACAAATTTGCACAAGGAGCAGCTGACAGTGGAAATCATGCTGAAAAGATTTTTTTACGTGATAAAAAAATAAATTACTGCACAGGATGCGGACTTTGCAATAATAACAATTACAGCAGTTGTTCACAAAACGATGATATGGCAGAAATTTTAGATAAAATGATTGAAGCAGATGTAATTGTTATGGCAACTCCTGTTTATTTTTATGCGATGTGCGGACAAATGAAAACTTTAATCGACCGATGCTGTGCAAAATATACAAAAATAAAAAATAAAGATTTTTACTTCATACTTACAGCTGCTGACGGCAACAAAGTATCTTTAATAAGAACAGTTGAAGAATTTCGCGGATTTCTTGCATGTCTTTCCGGTGCAAATGAAAAAGATATTATTTACGGTACAGGAGTTTGGCAAAAAGATGATGTTAATTCAACAGATTTGCCGCAAAAAGCTTACGATCTCGGTAAAAACGTATAAAAAAAGCCCTCAGCAAAGAGGGCTTTTTTTCTTAAGCATTTATGTCATACATCCCGTTTGAATAAGGACCAATAGCCATTATTTTATCAATATCAGGGAAATGAACTATTTCTGCAGGGTTAGCTGTATCAAAGTCAAGATAAACCAGTTTTTCATCTTTTGAGGCATTACTTATTACATGAGAACCTTCTTCTCCTGTTGGAAAAGTAATAATATCACCTGCTTTAACATTTATTTCAGCATTTATTGTTCTGATAGTACCTTTACCGCTGATTATATAAAAAACTTCCTCATTCATTTCGTGGTAATGGTATCCCCAAGCATAATTTCCAGGTTCAACTTCCACAACACTTACGTTGCACTGTTTAGCCTCCGTCGTTGGAAATACATATTTTACTATAAACTCATTTCCGTTTTGTTCAATTTTTTGTTCTGCTAAATTGTTATAATTTTTTACTGCAAGTTGTTTCATTGCAAATTCTCCTTGTATTAATTGGTAAGACTATATGCTGCAACATATTTTTTATTTTAGATGTATTTTATAATACCGTAAAGCAGGCACAATAATGTTTTATAGTTACCTGAAGGTAAGAATTTAAATTAATAAAACAATTCATTCAGTTTACAAAAATTAACTAACTTAACTTTATAGTATTAATCAGAATATATGTAGAATGTATTCGGGCAAATGATGGATTATTACAAGTTTTTTATTGACAGCATATTGATAATACTTTATCATTAATGGTAGAAAATTCTACTATAAAAGTTCACTGATTAAATTTGGAGAGAAGTATGAAAATTAATATGACCAGAAAACAATGGGCAGCAGTAATTTTATTGGTTATTATAGTACCGATTATATATAATAAAACATCAGGTTTTATCACAGGTATGATTCAGAAGCAGGCAATGAAAATGCCTAAAGAGGTTGAGGTTGACTATCCTCATATTGAAGAAATTAATGTATCAGCCGAATCAACAGGACGAGTAGAAGCAAAATATTCTGTTGATCTTGTGGCAAGAGTTCCTGGCTTCTTGATTAAAAAATATTTTACAGAAGGTGATTTTGTAAAAAAAGGTCAGCTTCTTTTTCAAATAGATCCGAGAGAATATCAGCTTGAAGTTAATAATTCTCAGGCAAATGTTAACCAGTACAGTGCACTTTTAAGAAATGCACAACAAGAATTAAACAGAGCAAATGCTCTTGTAAAAGAAGATTTGATAAGCCGTTCAGATGTTGACCAAAGTCTTGCTGCAAGAAACCAAAATAAAGCTCTGCTGGATTCTGCAAGACAACAACTTGAACTTGCAAGAGTTAATTTAAGCTATACGTCAGTAAAATCACCTATTGACGGTAGAATAGGCAAAGTTAATATTACCGAAGGAAACTATGTAACAGCAACATCAGGTTCACTTGTTAACATTGCGAGCATAAATCCTGTTTATGTAACATTCAGCCTGAAAGGCGATGATTTTGTTAAATTACTGAAGGCAAGCGAACAGTTTAAAGATGTCGAAGTTAAAGTTCAATTTGACGACGGCTCTTGGTACGACAAAATCGGAAAAATAAACTTTGTAGATAACAAAATTGATAAAGATTCAGGTTCGGTCACCCTTAGAGCAACCTTTGACAATACTAAAAGCTGGCTTGTCCCGGGTGCTTATATGAAAGTTAAATTAACTGCGCCTAAACTTGTAAAATTTATGACAGTTCCTCAATCCTGCACTAAAGGCGATGCTATGAGCGGTTATTATGTATGGACCGTAGAAAATGATAAAGCAGTTAAAAAGAATATTAAAGTTTCTGATGTAATTAATAATAACTGGGTTGTTAACAGCGGATTAACACTATCTGATGTCGTTGTTGTTTCAGGTATACAAAATATTGCATCAGAAGGACAAAAATTAAAAATCATTGATAAATCTAAAACTACACAAGAAACAGCAGGTAAAGATTAATGAAAAAAATATTTGATAAAGAAAAATTATTCTTTTTTATACAGAAACCGAGATTTGCACTTGTTATTTCTGTATGTATAGTTATACTCGGACTTATTTCAATGCTAAGCCTAAAACAGGAAAGCTATCCTGACGTAACACCTCCACAGGTTCAGGTTTCAGCTAACTATCAAGGTGCAAGCGCAGAAGTTATTGAATCTTCCGTTGCAACGGTTCTGGAGAATAAATTAAACGGTATTGAAAACCTTTCCTATATGACATCAACCTCTTATGACGGAAGTTATACTCTTACACTATATTTTAAAGTAGGTTCCGATAAAAACATCAATTTGATGAATGTTCAAAACAGAATTCAGCAGGTACAATCACAGCTTCCTGAAGATGTTCAAAGAACGGGAGTTACTGCTATCAGCCGTTCATCAGGTTCAGGTGCCGTAATTTTAACTCTTTATCCTGAATCAGGCGATTGGTCCCAATTAGATTTAACAAACTACGGTTCTATATATATTAAAGATGAATTGAAACGTGTTGACGGCGTTGCCGACGTAAATGTTTTCGGCGGCGGAAATTATTCTATGCGTATATGGCTTGATCCGCAAAAAATGGCAGGGCTGAATATTTCAACAAGCGAAATTAAATCAGCAATAGCAAACCAAAACACACAGGTAACAGCAGGTGCTTTAGGACAGCTTCCTACTGATGAAAAACAAGCTTTGCAATTAACTTTAAAGACTCAAGGCAGACTTGATGATGTAAAAGAATTTGAAAATATAATTATCCGTTCAAATACTGACGGTTCTAATGTTAAAATAAAAGATATCGCTAGAGTGGAACTCGGTGCGGAATCTTATTCAAATCTTGGTCTTGTTAACGGTAAACCATCTGCCGTTGTAGTAATTTCACAACTTCCGGATGCAAACATCATTAACCTGTCTAAAGCAATAAAAGCTAAGGTTAATGAATTAAATTCAAGAATGACAAACGGAATCAAAATACTTTACGTAAAAGATGATGCAGATTTTATCCACGAATCAATGAAAGAAGTTGAGTTTACAATTTTGCTAACTGCATTAATAGTTGTAATAATCATCTTCCTTTTTCTTGGTGACGGTATGGCAACACTCGTACCTTGCGCAACAATTCCTGTTTCACTGGTCGGTACATTTTTTGCACTGAAAGCTATGGGAATGTCCATAAATCTCCTGTCGTTATTTGCACTGGTGCTTGCGGTAGGGGTTGTAGTTGACGATGCGATTGTAGTAATTGAAAACGTAAACCGACATATTGAAGAAGGGAAATCAGCAGTAATAGCAACTCAGCTCACAATGCAGGAAGTAGGTTCTTCACTTGTTGCTATGGCTCTTGTATTAATGGCAGTATTTGTTCCTATTATATTTATGGGCGGTATGACAGGTGTAATGTATAAACAGTTTGCTGTTTGTATTGCGGTATCCATAGCTATTTCAGCTATCTGTGCATTATCATTGTCACCTGCAATGTGTTCACATTTTCTCGGACATAAAAAAGAATATAAAAAAGACTCCCCAATTCCTTTCTTGGCTTCTTTAGAACATATTAAAGCCAGAATAGAAAGAAAAACTTCAGTTATAGTTTTGAAATTTAATGAAATCTTTAGCAAAGTCGAAGATTTTTACATGGAATATGTAAGAAAATTTGTTTATAACAAAAAATTAGTTATAGTATTTTACCTGTCAATAGTTGCATTAACACTAATTTCGTTCAAAACAATTTCAACCGGCTTTATTCCTGACGAGGATCAGGGTGTTCTACTTGCAAGCATAACACTTCCTGATGGAGCATCTTTATCAAGAACTGAAGATGTTTCAAGAAAATTTGTTGACGGAATCCGTGACATTGACGGAATTAACCCTGAAAAATTAACGGTTTTCGGAGGAAACGGAGCTGTTAACTCATCAACTGTAATTATTCAGTTAAAAGATTACAAAGAAAGAAAAGTCGGACCTTTAGAATGGGTTAAAAGAAAAATAAAAGGGCAGCCTACTGACCTTTCTCATACAGCAATTTTGAATAAAGTAAGGGCTGTTGCAGGAAATACAAAAGAAGCATCAATTGTTGCATTCTCACCACCTGCAATTATGGGTATGAGTATGATGGGCGGTTTTGAGTTCCAAATGCTTTCACAAGGCGAATACACGCCTCAAGACTTGGAAGCTTGGGCAAATAAACTTGTTGCAGCTGCAAACCAGGATCCGTCATTATCAAGTGTTTATACTTCATTCCAGGCAAATGTGCCTCAATACATTGTAGAAATTGATTATGAAAAAGCACTTGCTCAAAATGTTGATTTGCAAGAATTATACTCAACATTATCTTCAATGCTCGGTACATATTATATAAACGACTTTAATAAATACGGAAGGGTTTTCAAAGTTCAAATGCAGGCTGAAAGCCGTTTCAGAAATAAAGCAACCGATTTATCCGGAATATACGTTAAAAATAATAACGGCGTAATGGTGCCTATTTTATCAATAGTTAAGCTCAAACAAACAGTAGGTACAGCATCAATCACAAGATATAATCAATATGAATCAGTTCAAATTCAAGGTCAGCAGTCTGCAGGCAAAAGTTCCGGCGATGCTATGAACGCAATGGAAGCTGTTGCATTAAAAACACTTCCATCCGATATGACTTTTGATTGGTCAGGTACATCTGCTCAGGAACGTGAAGCCTCAGGACAGACAGCTATGGTTGTAGGAATGGCTCTTGTTTTCGTATACCTGTTCCTCGTAGCCTTGTATGAAAGTTTCACAATTCCGATTGCCGTTCTTTTGATTTCACCGATTGCGGCACTGGGCGCACTTATCTTCCAAATGATGATTAATCAATCATTTGATATTTATTCTCAGGTTGGTATGATTACGCTAATCGGACTTGCAGCAAAACAATCCATTCTTATTGTTGAATTTGCGAAAGAAGAACATGAAAAACACGGACTTGATGTTAAAGAAGCTGCCGTAAAAGCTGCAAAACTAAGATTTAGAGCAATTATGATGACCGAATTGGCATTTATTATAGGTGTTTTACCGATGATATTCGCATCAGGTGCAGGTGCTAATTCAAGAATTTCTGTTGGTTCAACAGTATTCGGCGGTATGATTGCGGCTTGTACACTGGGCGCTGTTTTAACACCGGCATTCTATGTAATAGTTCAGGAATTTGTTGATTTGTTCCCTAAAAAGGAAATTACGGAAAAAGATTTGGAGATAGTAGAAATAGCATGAAAAAGATTTTAAATTTATTTTTAATATGTTCTGTTCTAACGCTGACGTCAAATGTGGCTTTAGCTAAATCAGTACGTAAAGAAAAAGTCAAAAAGTCAGATGAAGTTCATATTGTAAAACCTGAAAAAACTAAGACTAACAAAAAAAAGGAACGAAAAAAAAGTGAAAACAATTTAAAGGATAAGGAACAATCTTCGAAAGAAGCAGAGGGAATGTATGAAACAAAATTCCCTGTCATAAACAGCCAGATAGAATATGCTGATATGAACGGCGAAGTTACTTTGACAGATTGCATAAAACTTGCGATAACACATCACCCTGCAATTATGTCTGCCATAAGCAATTCCGAAATATATCATTCAAGAGTAGGTCAAGCCTGGTCAAATTATTTTCCGACAATCGGTGCAGGTGTAAGCTATTCAAGAAATGATATGCTTATGACTATGAGAAGCGGTGGTCAGTATTCAGGTATGATGAACAGAAGATATGACCAATATTACACTCCTACTCTTTCTGCAAATATGCTATTGTTTGATTTCGGAAAGACTAAAGCCAACGCTGATATGGCAAAAAGAAGCTTTGAATCATCCCGTTATGATGCTGAAACAAGTATTGAGCTTGTAATTTATAATGTAAAAGTTGCATATTTTAATATGATTTTTGCAGAAGCTCAAAAAGTGGTATACGAAGACACAGTTAAGGATTACGAATTGCAGTTGAAACAGGCAAAGGCTTACTACGAAATAGGTAAAAAAGCAAAAATAGATGTTACTACTGCTGAATATAACTTAGGTAATGCAAAAGTTAACCTTATCAAAGCAAAAAATACTCTTGAACTTGCATCAGTTCAACTTGCAAACGCTGTCGGTATTCCTGAGCTTGAAAATGTAATCTTAAAAGATAAATTAAATTCCAAAGCATATGATGTTCACTTTGATGATTTATTAAAAACTGCCGAAGCATCACGTCCTTCATTATTGTCTGCTAAAAAATTAATGGATGCGGCAGAACTCGGAGTTCGCGCAGCAAAAAGAGCTTTTACTCCTGACATTAGTGCAAACGGTTCTTATATGAGAGGCGGTTACAGCATGAATGCCGACTACGGTTATCAACTCGGATTGCAGCTGAATTATACAAACTTAAATCTTATGCTTCTAAAAAAACAGGTCGACGAGGCAAAAGCAACTTATAAAAAATACATGGCTGATTATGAACAACAAAAACAAAATGTTTACTTAGAAGTCAAAAGTGCATATATCAGTCTTATGAATTCTCATGACAGTCTTGATGTTTCCAAACTTGCACTTCAACAGGCTAAAGAACAACAATATCAGGCATTCAGAAGATATCAGGTAGGACTTGGCAACGCTATTGAGTTCAAAGATGCAGAAAATACATATTTGAATGCTCAACTGAATTACTACTCAAATCTGCTGGATTACAATGTAAACGCCGCAGAACTTGAACGAGTTGTCGGTGCTCCTATAAAAGAATCTGATATTGACCTGTAATATAATCTTAATTGTAATTTTTTGATGCTTAAGTTGTTACTATAATTTTAATAGGAGAATTAGAATGGAACTTTATGAAGTAATAGAAAAACGTAGGACAATTCGTGATTTTGAGGATAAACCGATTGAAATGAATATCATAAAAAGAATCATTTCAGCTGGTCTAAAAGCACCGACAAACAATCACCTCCGCGAATGGGAATTTGTAATTTTTAATGATAAAAAAGAGCGTTTAAGAATACTTAATCTTGAAGATATGTCAAATTATGACGATTGTGAAAAAATGTTAGATGGTTTTGGAATGACAGATTCAGACCAAAGAGGCATGTATCATATTGCAATGCCAAAACAGTTTTCAATGCTAGACAATTCAGGCTGTTTAATTTTGCCGTTTTTTAAATTAAGAGAGCCTTTATTAAAGCCAACAAGTTTAAGTTCTTTAAACGAGTTTGCTTCAATTTGGTGTTGCGTTGAAAACATACTTTTGGCAGCTGCCTCAGAAGGAATATTAGGTGTAACCCGCATTCCGATGAGTGAAGAACTTGAGCATATCAAAAACACTCTTAATCATCCTGACAACTATACAATGCCCTGTTATATTGCTTTAGGTTATCCTAGCAGTAATGCAAAGTTACCAATCCAAAAAACAATTAATGTTGATGACAGATTGCATATTAATCAATGGTAACAAGCTGAATTTTATGGTTATTATTGATTATAATTAATAATTTGAAAGCAGGCTAATACAATAGACTCTAGTTGATTTTATATCAAAATATATTGTGCTGCATGCTTTTTAATGCAATAGGAAAGTAAAGTTTTGTTAAAAAGCACAATGCAGCACTTGAAAAAATGCAATAATTTATATAAATTTGTATTAATTAATATAGCTGCTATTTTTAGCAGCTGGAAAGGAAAATATGAGAATTAATAATGAATTAAAAGAAGCTGCAGCATTTAATCCGACAAAAAAAAGTCATTTAATGTCTATTGTTGACATGTGTGCACAAATAGAAAAACAAATTATTTCATTGCCGCTATATCAAAGAGATTTAAGTTGGACTATTCAAAAAGCAATAGATTTACTAAATTATCAACTCCTCGGGAAAGCACCTGTTTCACCTGTTTCATTCAATGTTATATTAGATACAAATAATTGCGTGCCACAAATTTCATTTATAGATCGTGAAATTATTGAAAATGTAAAGCGGGGACAATATTCAGTTGTAGATGGTCAACAACGTTTGACTACGAATTATAAAGCTTATATCGATGATAGCAGCTTTAAAAATATTGTATTAGATATAAGTCGCGGTTATTTTATCGAACAAAAAAACGAAATAAAATCCAATCAAATTCCTGTTGGCATTCTTTTAAATAAAGAAGATGACAAACTTTTTGAATACGTTAATAACAAAAGTTCATTGAGAAAGGGAGAAGTACTAAATTTATTATTACAAATCAGAAGTAAAATAAAAAACTATAATTACACAATTAACCAGGCAGAAGAATTAACTGAAGATGAACAAATAGAATGGTTTGAAGTGCTTAACAATGCAGGAAGCAGAGTAAGTATTATACAAATGAGATTTTCTAAGCTAAAAGCACACGGAATAGATGTGTATACTCAATTTACTAAAATTTATCAAAACAAATTAGTTGATGCCAGCTACAAAAACTTTTTTGCACCTCAACAAACTGTAGTATCATATCCGATTGCAGCATTAAATCCTGCATATGAAATTATAATAGCAAGGCATCATAAAAACAACTATGCACCTATTCCTTCAGATACCAAAGAAAATAAATTATGTGATATGTCACCTGAAAACTTAAAAAAATGTTTTGATTTAACCTTAAACGCACTTGATTTAACATTAGATTTTATCATAAATAACAATCTGAAAAAACCTCCAAGAATAGATTATATTAATTATCTTATCGGTTATTTTGTGTATAACAATAATAACTCTCTAAGTGAAAATCAGCGGCAGTATCTCATAAATTGGTATAAAACAGTTAATTTTACAAATAAATCAAATTCAGAAAGAAGAGAAATATACAATTCATTAATTGAAAATGTATAAAAATTAACATTAAAAAAGACCTGTTAGACAGGTCTTTTTTAAATCTGGGGCGGAAGGATTCGAACCTCCGAATGCCTGGACCAAAACCAGGTGCCTTACCACTTGGCGACGCCCCAATAGCGGCTACATTTATTATTCTAACCGCTAAAATTCAGTTGTCAATATTTTATTTGTATAAATGGACTTTTTTCTTTAGCAAATATTATTTCAACATAGCTTAACAGGTTTTTAATAACATCTAATATAAGAATTTCGCTCTCAAAATGTCCGATATCAAATACGGCTATTGGGCTTTCCAGAGCAGTATGAAACTTTAAATCGCCTGTGACTAAAGCATCTGCGCCGTTTTCATAAGCCTCTTGTATAAACTCACTGCCACTTCCGGCACAAAATGCAATTCTTTTAATATATGAAATATTTTTATTATTTACATATCGCAGGTTTGGTGATACTTTTGAAAGCAATTTTAAAAATTCTTCTATTGAAATATTTGTATCTGAATATCTTAAAAAATCTGATGTTTCAGTTATTTTTAAACCTAACGTGCTTATCAAAGTGTCTGTGGTTCCTCCACAGGTTTTGTCAAGATTAGTATGAGCAGTGTATATATTTATATCATGCCAATTAAGCGGAACAAAAAACAATGGATGATGAGAAATTATCATATCGCAATTTTGTGTTCTTGCTTGATTAACAATGTCATCGGTTACAGTTAAACAAACCATCACCTTGAAAACTTCATATTTTGATTTTACATTCACTGCCCAGCCTGAACAATCCCAAGATTCTGCAAGCTCAGGAGGTGCAAAATCTTCTATCTTTTTGGCAATACTGTATTTATCCATATATTTCCTCAAAAATTTTATAAGCTATTGTTGTCTTATCAGCTTTTTCAATTTTTTTCATACTGCCTGTTTTATTAAGTATGGTGACTTCGTTATAATCACTGGAAAAACCTATATCTTTTCTAGAAATATCATTGGCTATCAGGTAATCACAACCTTTATTTGCAATTTTAGCTTTCGCATTTTCTATTAAATTTTCACTTTCAGCACAAAAGCCTACAATTTTTTGATTTTTCTTAGCCAAAGAAATTTCTTTTAATATGTCAGGATTTTTTACAAGCGTAAGAGTTAATTCGTCGTTATCAGAAGTTTTTTTCATTTTTTGTTCTGATTTTTCTTTTACTCTGTAATCAGCAACCGCAGCAGCCATAATAACGCAGTCCGCATCTGAAAACTCTTTTTCTACGGCAGATTTCATATCCGTTGCAGATTTAACTTTTATAACATTATATTTTCTTTCAACTTCTTTTGTTGTAATCAAAGTTACGTCAGCACCGAGATTTTGAGCCGCATCAGCAAGAGCAAGTCCCATTTTACCTGATGAGTAATTGGAAATATATCTGACAGGATCTATGTCCTCTATTGTTCCGCCTGATGTTATAACTATCTTTTTTCCGTCAAGTTTTTTATAATTTAAAATTTCAACTGTTTTATCAAAAATCTTATCAAGGCTGCAGAGCCTTCCTTTGCCTTCATAACCGCAAGCTAGATAACCGCTTTCAGGTTCAAGAATTGTGTAGTGAAGTTTGTTTAAATTATCTTGAATAAGCGGATTATCCCACATATTACAATTCATTGCAGGTGCTAAAATAACAGGTTTTCTAAAAGCACAGGCAATTGAAGTTAAAAGATTATCACAAACTCCCGCTGCTATTTTAGAAATTGTATTTGCAGTAGCCGGAGCAATTACCATAATGTCAGCTTCATCAGCAAAAGATATATGTTCGGGTTTAAAATCATCAACTGTAAATTCTTCCACACCTACTTCATTTTGACTTAAGTTTTGCAAAGTTAATTTAGTAACAAAATTTAAAGCATTTTGAGTGCAAACAACACGAACATTAGCATTTGCACGTTTATACATTCTGATAAGTTCACAGATTTTATAGGCTGCAATACCGCCTGTAATACCTACCAATACGGTTTTCCCGGTCAACATTTCTTTTGTTCTCCGATTATAACCTTTTCCAAATCTGAAATAGCCTGCTCAAGATTATCATTTACAACTTTGTAATCAAAATTTTCGGCTCTTGCAAGTTCTTCTCTCACAGCCTGAAGACGTTTTTTTATAGTTTCTTCATCTTCGGTTTTTCTGCCTCTAAGGCGTTCTTCAAGTGTTTCATAGGAAGGCGGGCAAATAAAAATCAAAACAGCTTCCGGCATTTGTTTTTTTACCTGTAAAGCTCCTTGTGTATCTATTTCAAGAATTACATCTTTACCTTCCTGCAAACATTGATTTATAAATTTCCTTTTTGTTCCGTAACGGTTTCCTGCAAATTCAGCCCATTCAAGGAATTTGTCATTATCAATACATTGCTGAAAATCTTCTTTAGTCAAAAAGAAATAGTTTACACCGTTGACTTCACCGCATCTTGGCGCACGCGTAGTACAGGAAATTGAAAGCATAAACTGAGGATTTTTGTTTAAAAACCCTTTTAAAACAGTGCCTTTGCCGACACCTGAAGATCCTGAAACTACAAATAATTTTTTGTTCATACTATAATTATACAATGAATAAAAAAGCAATTTACAATTTTTTGAAAAAACTTAATACAACTAAAACATACAAAGGGCTTGCCGATTTTGTAATAGAAAATCTGACAAAACTTACTAAAGCCCAAGCATGCTGGATTGGTCTTATTAATTATACAACAATGATAGTTGAAGTAAAAAAGATATATAAAACAGAAGGTTTTAACAAGAATAAACAGTTAATAGGCGAGGTTAAAAAAATCAGGCAGACTGTTTTTGACTTTTATAACAATTTTGAGATTGAAGATATTGTAGAGCATATTGCAACTTTATCAAAGGAAAATAAAATTATTTTACCGATTATATACAGAAAAAATGTTTTGGGTTATGTAGGTTTGATAAGTGATGATGTTAACTTCAACAAAAAAAATATTGAAGCTGTAAGTATACTTGTACAAAATATAGCTTCAAAACTGGAAATTATATCTCTTTATGAAGAAAGAGCAATTAATAAACGAGAAAGACTTGAGTTTTTGGCAAGTATTTCTCACGAATTTAAAACACCGCTAAACTCAATAATAGGTTTTTCAGATATATTAGCAATAAAATGTGAAAATAAAGATAATTTAAAATATATAGATAACATTTCCAAGAGCTCACGGTTTTTAATGGACTTAATCCAAATAACTCTGGATTTTGCAAGAAACGGAGCTAAACCGATTGAACTTATTTGTCAGGAATTCAGGTCTAAAGAAGTAATATCAGATATAATTTGGGGTTTTGAAGAAATTAGAAAAGAAAAAAATATTAATATAAACTATACTCTTTCGGATGTAATTATCAATGCTGATATAACAAGGTTTCAACAGCTTATTTACAATCTTATTTCAAACGCAATAAAATTCAGCAAAGATAACAGCGAAATAGTGATAGTGACTTATGTAAACAATAAACATGAATTCGTTTTTGAGATAAAAGATTCTGGAGATGGAATAAGCAAAAAAGACATTGGCAAAATATTTAATTTCTTTACTCAAGTAAACAGAAATCAGCTAAAACGACAGCAAGGCTCAGGTGTCGGGCTTGCAGTATGCAAAAAAATAGCCAGAGCACACGGCGGAGATATTATTGTAAAATCAAGGCTTCATTATGGAAGCACCTTTTGGGTTGTACTTCCGCAAAACAAATAAAAAAAACTCAAGTTAACATCTTGAGTTTTTTATTAATTTATAAACTTAAGCGGCTTTGCTATGTTTTTTAACTTTTTCATAAATCAAAAGTACTGTGCAAATTACAATACAAATCATTGTTGACACAAGCCAAAATGCTATTGCACCGTTCCAGCCGAATTTATCAACCATAAAACCTGTTCCGCCTGATGATAATGCTGCACCAACATATCCGAAAATACCGGTAAATCCTATTGAAGCCGATGCAACTTTTTTAGAACTGCTTTCTACTGCGCAAAGTCCGCCGATTAACATTTGAGGACCAGCTGTAAACATACCTATCATTGCAGCAAATACAAAGTCCATAAAGTTATTATCAGCAGGGTTCTGAGCAAATGCCAGCAAACTCATAATTAAACATATTAAAAATATGATATTGATTGGAGTTCTGTTTCCTTTATAAACTTTATCCGAAATTACCCCTGCAAGAATAGCACCAAATGCGCCGATTAAAGCAAGTGAGCTCAATTTTGAACTTGCAAGAGTCAGTGAATTACCCTTTACTTCAACTAAATATTTTACAAGCCAGTCTTCTGTTCCGAAACGTATAATATATACGAATATATATGCTATTGCAAGCATCCATATTACAGGATTGAAAATAATATGTTCTTTAAAAATTTGGAAGTATGAACGGTTATCTTTTTCTTCTTCCGTTTCACTGTTACAAGCAACAGGTTCTTCTCTGTATTTTTCAACGTCAGGAAGACCTAACGACTGAGGTTTATCTCTCAATCTGTCATAAAGCCATAAACCTGTGATAATACATATTACTGCAGGGATATAAAAAGCTGCTTTCCAACCAAACTTATCAATAGCAAATCCTGATACCATTACAGCGGCAAACACGCCTATTTGGTGGGAAGTTGACCATAATGACCATTTTGTACCGCGTTCTGAGTTAGAAAACCAATAAGATAAACTTTTTGCAACAGGAGGAAAACCGCAAGATTGGAACCAGCCGTTTGCACCCCAGAAAAATGCCATTACCCACAACAAAACAGTTGCAGAAGGCAATCCGAAAAAGCTTACATGTCCCGGTGTAATAAATACTGCACTAAGAACGAAACATAAGTTGCATATAGCCGATAAAATCAAAGCAGTAGGCAAAAATGTTCTTACATTAGCTTTATCCGCTATCACGCCGTTTACAAATTTACCAATACCGTAAGTTACATATAAAGTAGAACCCAAAAGCCCCAATTCCGTATTTGATAAATTTAATGCCTTACCCATTGACGGAAGCGCTACTGCAATATTTTTTCTGCATATATGAAAAACTACATATGCAATAAAACTTGAGTAAAATATTCTCCATCTGTAATGAGTGTATGTCTTTTTTACTTCTTCCTGATTCATTGTAACCGGTTTTGCCGGCGGTTCTTTAAAGAACTCAATAAACGCATTCGCCATATTTATTTTCCTGCCTTAATTATCTGAATATTACGTGTCTCTGTAATTTCTTGACGGGCATCTTTTATTAACTCTCTTTTTTCTTCATCTAATCTGCACCCGCACACCAATCTGTCTACAAATCCTGTGTTTAATTTTACGGCTTTGTCAAAAGCACCAACTTCTTCAAGTACATCTTTAATTTGGTGCAAGTCATAACCGAAAGATTGTTTTGAGTTATAAACCAACGTTTCCCCCGTTTGTGAAATAATAGGTTCTCCGCCTTGTTCAAAATATAATTTAAATACTGATTTCAAATCCTGCAATTCGGATTGCAGAGTTGAAACTGTCTGTTGAATTCTTAAAAATCTTTCAAATAAATATTCAACATTATCAAGCTGTTTCATTTCCCAATCATATTTTTGAAGATACAATTTCTTCAATTTAGGATAAGCAAGCGCTAAGCCCATAGTATCAGCCATTGCGCGGTGGTGATTATTTAACTCTACATTAAATTTGTTTGTCAAAGCTTCAAGCCCGTGAGAAAACAAATCAGGATAAACTTCTTTAAACATCTGCTGGGAATCAATTCTTGCATTAGTGAGCTCTTTTCCAGCAGTACGAAGACTGGCTTCGTTTAAAAAGGTATAATCAAAGATACAGTTATGAGCTACAATCGGGTAATCACCTATAAACTCAAGAATTTTGGGCATTGCTTCTTCTTCTGTCGGGGCATCGGCAACCATTTCCTGAGTAATTCCGTGAATTGCCATGCTGGATTTTCTGATATGCTGCTGAGGATTAATTAAAGTCTGGTATTCATCCTTAATCTTACCGTTTTCTAACCTTACTGCAGCGAATTCAACCATTTTCTCTTTGGTATAATCCAAACCGGTTGTTTCTGTGTCCAAAACAATTTCTATTATCTTTTTTCTTCCCATTTTCTTATCCTATAGAGTTCTATTAAGATAATAGCACAAAAAAATTTTCTGTGTTAGAATAAATCCGTTAAATAAAAAATTAAGGAGATATGTAATGTCAAATGCAGTTGATATCAATGATGAATCTTTTGAACAGGAAGTAATAAACTCTGAGCAGCCTGTTGTTGTTGACTTTTGGGCACCCTGGTGCGGACCTTGCAGAAAGCTTGGACCTATTTTGGATGAAGTTGCTTCTGAATTCAGCGGGAAGGTTAAATTTGTAAAAGTTAATACTGATGAAAACTTAAAAACTGCTCAAGATTATTCTATCAGCGGTCTTCCAAGCCTTCTGGTATTCAAAAACGGAAAAGCTCTTGAAAGACTTGTAGGTTTAATGCCAAAATCTACAATCATTTCAAACATTGAAAAACACTTATAATAAAGACTATTACAAATATTACATTATATTAAGCCTTGTAAAATCATTGATTTGCAAGGCTTTTAAGCTGTTTTGGCATATTTCATACCCGATATTATTAAAGTTTTACTTCTAAAAAGCCGATAACCTACGTAAAGGAAAAGGAGTAAATGCTTTGTATACAATAGACGGCGTTACAAATAAATATAAAGTATTTCAAGAGTACTACTTTGAAAAAAACAAAGTAGAACTTACTTACTCTCAAGCGCTGTCTTATTACAGCCAATTGTCTAAAGATGAATTAGAAGAATTTGCAAAGTACTATCAAGACGAAACAGGCTATGAAATCATTACTGCAAACGGAACATCTTACGGTGAAGATGCTCAGTACACCGATACAGGTTTAAAAAAGAAAGTTAAAAAGAAAATAAAAACTAAAGACGGTTCATTCGGCGGTTATGAAACCAGAGAATATACTGTTTATTCAACTAATGCCAATAAAGCAAATATCATGATGAAATACAGCATGGAAGCTTATGCTAAAAAATCAGGTCAAATTTTAGATCCCGTTTGGTCACAATATTCTGCTGAAGAAATTATAGCAATGGAAGATACAGGTGTTAATATCCCTAAAGACATTCTTGAACTTGCTCATGCTATTCAGGAAAATACTTCTGCTAACTATGACAACACAGGAGAACAAACTGATAACCCCGATGAAACTTCTGAAAAAATGCCTTTTCTTGAAGCAGTTAAAGTTGCACAAAAAAAGATTGAAGCCTGCGAAGAAAATGACAACAAAATCGAAGATCAAATTAATGATCTTATGCCTGAAAAAGACAAACAAGAAAGAACTATTAAAGAAAGATTAAAAGAACAAGAAGATGCTTTTGACAGATTCAAAAAAATAATGAAAGACTGGACTAATCTTCAAGACAAAGTTAACAAAGGTGAAGCTCTTACTACAAGCGAAAGCAAAAGATACCTTGAATTAAGAGAAATGTTTGAAAATGAAGATTTTAAAGCAAAATCTAAAAACAGCGAATATGCATTTGATGAAAATGAAATTGCAAAATCATTAAATATGATTAATATTTTAGCTGCAAAAGGTGAAATCTTAGGTGATGAAACCGAAGCAATGGGCGAACTTCTTGCAGATTACACTTCTAAAAACAATTTCAAAACAACACGCAAAGAAGTAAGACAAACATTAGGCTTCTTTGCAACTTTCATTGCAATGGTTAAAGGTAAAAAATTAGCAACTTTAGCTACTGAAGTCGGTGAAGAAACAAAAGAATTCTCAACTGATTCAATCGACTCTGCAAACGAAATCGCATCTATCCTTGATATTGAAGACAGAATTATTGATCCTAGAAGCAATAATAAAGAAAATATGGATTCAACAGAAGAAGATGCACAACAAGTTGCAGGCGCAGAACAGGAAAATGCTGCGGAAAACACAAATGAACAAGCAGTAGATACAGAAATAACAGAAGAAGTAACTAACACTACCGCTGAAACTTCTGAAACTTCCGAAAGTGCAGAAGCTCCAGCTAACGCTGTTGATGCTAATGCAGAAGATAAAGCTGCAGATGTTAACAATACTGTTGATACTAATGAAACTACCGATTCTAAAACACAAACAGATAACAAAGGTGCTAAAGGCAAAGATAACGAAGAAGAAAAATTCGTTGTAAACAATGAAAATGTTTTGGAATTGACAGGTCAAGCTGCTGATATCAAAGGCGAATTGCTTGCAGAAATTAAAGAAGCTTTAAAATCAATTAAAGTAGCAAAAAGCGACAAAAAATTTGCAATGATTGCAGAGAAAAAAGTTGCATTCATCTTAAAGAAATACCAAAAAGATGAAGAAAAACGCCAAAATGAAGTTAAACAACTTGAAGAAAGCAACAACGAATCCAAAAAAGAATTAGAAAGATTAACTGGCAAATCATCTGAAGAAATCGACAAAGATATTAACGGTAATACAAAAGATTCTGAATTAACAGGAAAAGACAGCCCTGCTGATGATGACACTAAAGACGATGTTGAAAAACACAGAAACAAAATTATCAGCAACAACAAAGAAATTACTGATATTCAATCTGCATCAGAAAATGCAAAAGAAGAATTTGCACAAAAAACAGCTAAAGAAAAAGATACTATTAATAAACAAGTTCCTGTTGAAAGTATTGCTAATGAACGTCACACTACATTCTTAGAAAAAGACTTACCTGAAAAGACACAACAGTTAAGCTTTACAAAAGCTGCAGGTATTACTCTCACAAAAATCGGTAAAATCTTAATCGCAAGAGGTATTAAGACATTAACAGTTTGCATCTACTCAAGAAAAGCTATTGAAGATATCAGAGAAGGCTCAAAAAGCGTTCTTATCGGTACAGGAGCAAGAGCAGCAGCAGGCGGAAAAATGATTCCTAAATTAGCAAAAGCAACTTCTAAAAAAGCAGCTAAAGATTCATCAGAAGCTTTAGAAAAGCTTAATGCTGTTGATCAAAAAATTATATCCGTTACAGAAGAAGAAGGTGCTGATAATTCTACTGGTGAAGAAAATCAAGAGCAAGCAGACAAAACAGAAAATACAGAAAATTCTGCTGAAACAACTGCACCTGCCGAAAATCCTGAAACAACCCAAACTGCTTCTCAAACTGAAACTCCTGTTCAAGAAGCCCCTGCTGAAGCTGCTTCTGAATCTACAAGTGTAGAAAATGTTCAAGAAGAACTAAAAAATACAGAAGTTGAACAAAATGACAAAAATACAAATGTAACTAGCAACAATGTTACAGAAACAGATAATAAAAATGATGAAGAAAATACACAAGAAGCAATTAATAATGTTTCTTCAACTTCAAATACTTCTTCATCTGAAAAGAAAGAAGAAATAACAACAGATAAAGCTCAAGATAATGTTGATGATACTAAAGCAAGTGCGAAAGATGATAACAAAGATACTTTAGAAACTAAAAAAGACACAGAAAAAACAACTAAAGAGCTTGAAAAAGAAACTAAAAATCTTACAAAATTAATGAAAAAAGATGAAAAAGATATCATCAAAATGACTAAAGAATCAATTGAAGCTGCAAAAAAACAAGAAGAAATTTTGACAGAGTATGAAGCTTTAGTTGCAGAAAATGAAAAATTAATTGAAGAAGACGAAAATAACAAACAAAATCAATCTCCTGCTCAAGCTGCACCTCAACAACAAGCAGACGGTGGAGAAGAAGGCAGTATGCCTGCTGTTGCTGCGTTCTCAGTAATGGATAGCAAACAAAACAATTCAGGCAACTCTGATAAAATCAATTCCAATGATGCAAGAATTAATGAATTGGGCATAGAGTTCACAACTCGCGGCAAAGTAATTGACAGAAACAAAACTAAAATTACAAAACTTCAAAAAACAACTAAAAAACGCCAAAAAAAATACACTAAAAAAACAAAAGTTATCGAACAAAAAAATAAAGAAGCTGAAAAGAAAGAAATTGAAAAACAGAAAAAACTTGCAAAACAGCTTGGTATTGTAGGCGTTGCAGAAAACGTATTCCAAGTAACATTATCAACAGGTCAGATTATGTGCATGGTTGTAGCTCCGCCTTGGATTCCTGCTGCCGGTGCAGTTATGGTAACAATTGGTGAATACGGTGTTTTATCATGCGGTCTTACAAAAGGTGTTATTAATATTGCAAACGGAAATCTTACTGCCGGCTTAATGTCTATCGGTCAATCTGCACTATCTGTTGTTACAGGCGGAACAAATATGCAGCAGGGCGCAGGCAGCGTTTTACAAGCAGTAAGCGCAGGTTTGAATGTTGTATCATCTTCTGCATCTCTTGTTAATAACGTAAGAGCAATCGAAGGTAAAGAAGCTAACGGAGTTTTCAGCAAAATTTCTACAATCGCAGGAGTTGCTTCATCATTAACAAGTTCTGCAGCATCACTTCAAGACTTAGGTAAAAACGGTGCATCTACATTCGGCAAATCAATGAAAATTGCAGGAGCAGTAGGTTCAGCTGCAACTTCAGCAAGCCAGCTTATGACAGAATTCGGCGGAGAAAGCAATCTTGCTAATATTCTCGGAATGGTTGGAGGTGCCGTAAGCACTGTTGCAGCTCTTGGTATGTTAGCTGATAAAAAATTCGGAAATGCATCTGAAAAGAACAAAGAAAACCAAGAAAAAACAGAAAATGATAACGAAACACAAGGTACTTCAGATAAAAAAGACAATAAACAAACTAACCCTGATGCAGAACCTTCTAAAGCAAAAGCAGACAAACCGACCGAAAATTCTACTGAAGGAACTATAAGCAAAAAAAGCTCAGCAGATGATGTTTTAGCTGATAACGGCAACGGAATTGTTGAATCATACTCAGGTATGTCAAAAGAACAAATCGCTGCAGCTAAAGCTCAAATTGAAAGAAGAAATGCTTCAGCAGGCACTTCTGAAATCGTAT